>OBNH01000010.1_pt1 | contig 196532 bp, 162 predicted proteins | sample 1670201 | NCBI WGS metagenome assembly OBNH01 (sample SAMEA104232308, study PRJEB22302) | sediment metagenome | isolation source: sediment | reverse complement strand
TCGGCGTGATCGAGGGCATTGCGTTCCAGACCAACATCCTGGCGCTGAATGCCGCGGTGGAAGCCGCACGCGCTGGCGAGCAGGGCCGCGGTTTTGCCGTCGTTGCCGGCGAGGTGCGCAGCCTCGCGCAGCGCAGCGCCACGGCGGCCAAGGAGATCAAGGAGCTGATCGGCGATTCGGTGGGCCGCGTGCAGAACGGCTCGACCCTGGTGGCCGAAGCCGGTACGGTGATCGACGAGGTGGTCGTGGCCGTGCGCCGCGTGACCGACATCATGGGCGAGATCAGCGCTGCGTCGGAAGAGCAGAGCAGCGGCATCGAGCAGGTCAACCAGGCCGTCACGCAGATGGATCAGGTGACGCAGCAGAACGCCGCGCTGGTCGAGCAGGCTGCGGCCGCGGCGGAATCGCTGGAAGAGCAAGCGGAGGCGCTGCGCAGCGCGGTGGCGGTCTTCCGCGTCGAACACACATAAGCAGCGCGGGCGCCAACACCAATGCCCTTCCGCCTGACAGGCGGGAGGGCATTTTCCTTTACGGCATCAGATCGCGCGCGCGCTCGGCAATCACGTCTTGTGTGTCGTCGATCCAGCGGGCCGGGAAGGGCTGCGAGAGCAGGTAGCCCTGGATCACGTCGCACCGGCAGGCGCGCAAGGCATGGAGCTGTGCGGCGGTTTCCACGCGCGTTGCGATGACGGGCACGCCCGCACCATGCGCGGCAGTCACCAGGCGTTGCAGCACCGTGTGATCGCTCGCGTTGCTCACTGCGTTGACGATCGCCTGGTCGAGCTTGACCTGATCGGGGCGGAACGTTGCCAGGCAATCGAGGCTGTGCGCGGTGGCTCCAAAGTCTTCCACCGCCACGCGCGCGCCGCAAGCGTGCAGGGCTTCCACCGCTTTCTGCGCCGAGCCGTTGGCACGGTGCAGCGTGTGTTCCGATATCTCGAAGACAAGCCGGGTGGTCGGCACCGCGTGGCGCACGGCAATGTCGCGCACGACGTCGCTCAATTGCGGATCGAGCAGCTGTGCAACCGACAGGTTGACGGCTGCATGCACGCCCGGCTGATGCCGGCTGTTGCGTCCCGCGCGCTCGGATTCCTCGCGCAGCAGTCCGGCCAGCATCTGGGCTGCGCTGTCGAGCACCCAGTGGCCCACCTCGCGAATGTCGCCGGTCTGCTCCAGGATCGGCAGAAAATCCGCCGGTGCCACGCCTCCCAGCTCGGGTGAGCTCCAGCGCAGCAAGAATTCGTAGCCGACGATCCGTCCGTCGGTCAGGCTCAGTTGTGGCTGCAGGTTCAGGCTGAACTGGCGGCGTGCAAGCGCGTGGCGCAGTTGGGCGGCCAGGCGCGGGTGCTCGGCGATGGCGTCGTATCCGTCGGCGCGGGCGACGTTGGTGCCCGTGCCTGGGGGCATGGCCGCCGGGGCATACAGCGCGGGGCTTGGTTCGGCACCGTGCTGAACACCATAGAGTGCCCGGTCGGCCTGTTCAATCAGCCGTGCCGCATCGGAGGGCATGCCCTCGAAAAGCGTCATGCCGATACTGCAAGAGCAGACCAGCTCGTAACCATGCGTGATGAAAGGTCGCGTGAGTGCCGCAGAAATCCGCCGCGCCAGATCATGTACATCCTGTGCCGAGACGAAGTCTGGGCAGGCAACGGCAAAAGTCTCGGGGCCGATGCGCCCGACGATGGGTGCGTTGCCATCCGCGGCGGGCACGCTCAGCGCCTCAAGCCGCGATGCACATTCGGCGATGACCTCCCGCGCTGCCAAGGGCCCGAGCGTGTTGGTCGCCTCGGCAAAATGGTCGAAGCCGATCAGCAGCAGGGCGCCGATTGCATCCTGGCGTGCGGGCTGAGGCATGGCAGCCAGCAATTGGACGAATCGCCCGCGGTCGGGCAATCCGGAGATGGGATCCAGACTCGATGGCGCGGCAGACCTTGCGCGGCTCATAAATGGGGATCGTCCTGCAAATACCTTTAAAACGGAAATGCGTGCGCTCGGGGCGCCGTCAATTGTAATGCTTTGTCACAGGTAAGCCTGCGGCATCATAAGCCTAAAGGCAGCCATGATGGCCGTTTCCCAGCATCTTTTTGCGTGGATCAGGCGAACGCCTTTAACGTTTAACGCTAATTAATTCTGATCAAAAAGATGCGAATATCAGTGCTGTTTCCACGTTACACCATGCGCTGCCCACCCCAAAGCAACTGTTCATAGATAAAGCACTGCAGCAGCATCTTTTGGGCGGCGACCAACTCGACGAATTCCACGCCATATTGATACACGTTGGGCAGGTCGGCCGGTTTTTCACTGCGCACCAGCGCAGCAGCCACCAGTTCGGAATGGTAGTCGCGCGTTTTCACCCGGAAGCGCAGACGCGCAGGCGCGCCGCTCACTTCCAGCCGATGCGCCGAGCGGAACGACGCGCCCGTGGTGCTGATGTCGGAGATATGGATCATGCGTGGCGGGTCGCCGCTCACCAGCATCTTGCCGACCACGTTGGCGCGCACGCGCAGCGATTTGCGCAACGCGCGGTTCTTGATCCGCCGCGGCGGCGACAACACGACGTATTCGAACGGGATGCGGCTTACCGCCATGACCGTGCATTCGAAAGTGGCGATGCCCTCGCCCGAGAATGCGTGAACGTCCACCAATTCATCCTTGACCGGCATGACTGCGCGGCCGCCGTCGATGGGCATGGTGATGAGCAGGTGGCGCTGCGGGCTGTAGCCTATTACCCGCGCGGTGCCCTTGGTTTGCCCGGCGCCTGCGGTCAGGCGCACGGTCAGCATGCCGCCGGGGCGCAGGCCCAGCAGCTCCATGGCGATCGTGCGTTCACCGTCAAGGTCGTCCCCCATGTCGGGGAACATCGTGTTGGGGAACTGCGTATTGGCAAACGCCGGCGCAGGCGTGGGCGTGCTGTCCGGCTGACGATGCGGGCGGTGCAGCGTACACAGCAGGTCGATTTCTTCCGGCGAGTGGATGACATCGCCCTTCGGGACGAGCAACTGCCCGTCGGCGTCAAGCATCGGCCACGGCAGGGGAATCGCAAGCGGAATGTCGAGAGGTTGAAGTTCGAGCATGGCAATAGGGAGCCCACGCCCGCGCGGGGCCCCACGTTTCTTTACGGCCAAATGTTGCACAACTTTAAGCGCACTTATTGTGCAGGAAGGCTGGCACGCGAGTTGCGGCCCTGCAGCCATGATCGAGCACAATGTCGGTTCCAACGTGGATGGGGTGGGCACGCGCATGGCGTTTCGGCGGCATTTCTGGGCGGCGGTGGAGCAGTTTGCTCGCTATGTCGTCATCGGCGGCGGTGCAACGCTGGCGCACTATGTGGTGCTGTTCGGGCTCGTGCAGGTGGGGGTCTCGCCGTGGCGGGCGTCGGTGGCGGGCAGCGTGATCGGTGCCACGCTCAACTACTTCATCAGCCGGCAGGCCGTCTTCAACAGCACACGTGGGCATATCGGCGCGATGGTGCGCTTTGGCCTGGTGGCCTTTCTCGCGTTGGGGTGCAATGCGACCATCATGGCCGTCGGCCTGGGGATCGGTTTGTATTACCTGATCGCGCAGGTGTTTGCCTCGTCCATCACGGCCATCTTCAACTTCCTGGTGCACCGGTACTGGACGTTTCGTGACGCCGATGCCGTCGCCGCGCCAACGGAGCCCCAACCGATCATCGTGCCGGCACGGCCCACGCACAACGGGCCCTGAGGCGCTGCCGTGCGCGTTAGTGCCGGCTTGCCGCGCTCTGCACGCCGACGCCGGTTTCCGAAACGAAGGTCACGTCACCAATGCCGTCAGCGGGCGGGACAGGGGCATCGTCCCGCAGGCGCTCCACCACCAGGTGAATGTCGATCACATCGGCCACGCCGGACGCCTCCAGCGAGACAAGTGCCGCCAGCTGCGCAATCGCAAACGTATCCGCGAGCAGCGGCGTATCGTCGTGAAGATCGCCGGCAACGCGGGCAGTTGTGGTCTTGCCGGCGGTGCGCTTGGGATGCTGCGCGGTTTCACGTGCGCGATAGGCGAAATAGGCGTCGGCAAAGTGCACGCGGTGCGCGTCGAATACGCGCACCGCGGCGGTGAGGGCATCGTCCACCCAGGCTGGATCGACTGGCGTCGTTCCGGGCCCGGTGCCTTCGGGCAGGCCCGCTAGCTTGAGCGCATACCGATGCGTCTGCGTGCCGGGGGCGACAAAGCTCAATTCCATACGACCTCCCACAACCGCGTGCGCTGTTGCCGCGGCTCGCCGTGTTTGAATTCGCCCCCCTGAAGCGATATTGAAGAATAGTAACGGAGCCGGCCCTTTGCGCGTTTCGTCCTTCCGGATGAGGCTGGGGGCCTTGTTTTCACCTTAAGACATTCACAATGTGGAGATCGTTGCCCACCGGGGTGGCAAACGATTGCGTGTTGGCAGTGTCTACTCGACCTAACCGAACGGCTAGCTGCTTCGCGGCGGGGGGACGGTGTACAGTTGTGAAGTGTCCGGCGACGCTGGGCAAGAGTCGACAATCGACGTCGACAAACGCAGACGGGAATGACGCGGGGCGCGTTTCCTTCGCGTCATCTCGCGCACGAGGGGACCCAAAGCGCGCTCGGGGTCCATGTCCCCTCGCGGGAAGGGATTGCCCCGTTAACTCGCGGCTTCTATAGTCCGCCTCGATTCGTGCGCTTGCAACGCACCAAGGTCTGTCAGTGCCAGCTGCCAACTGGTCCACGCAGACCACGAGACCGGTTACGGGGATCACGCCAACGCCCACCGCGCGCGCCCGACGCAACCATTGCGTCATAGGGCTCCCGGCGGCGCGATGGCCACCACATCAACCACCCCCGGGACTGCCGCATTCGCGAAACAGCATCGCCATGCTTGAGGACGACCACTTGTACAAGGCTGCGATCGAACATTCGCCGATAGGAATCGGCCTGTGCGCGCCGGAGGGTCGCTTCCTCGACGTGAACCGAGCGCTGTGCGCGCTGACCGGTCACGAAGCACAGGCGCTGCGCAAGCGCGATCTGTTCGACCTGTGCCACCCCGATCACACTGAGCGCACGCGACACGGCATCGAGTCGCTGCTCACCGGCCAGCGCGATGCGCTGTCGATGGAAACGCGCCTGGTCCGTCAAGACGGCACCACCGTGTGGGTGCAGACCGACGTGGCGGTGGCGCACGATCACGGCAACCAGCACCTCGTCGTGCAGATGCAGGACGTGACCGCGCGGCGCCTGGCGCTGGAATCGCTGCGCGCGTCGGAGCAACGGCTGGCCTATGTGCTGGACGGCGCCGGGCTGGGTACGTTCGACTGGTCCACGCGTGCACGGCATGTGTCGTTCAACCGCCGGACGGCCGACATGCTCGGCTACGAGCCGACCGATCTGTCCAACGATCCGGATGCGTGGTTCGCCATGGTGCATCCGCAGGACGCCGCATTGAGCGCGCGGCGCATCTATCGCCATATGCGCGGTGATGCCGACAGCTTTGAAATCGAGCAGCGCATGCGCGCGCGCCATGGCCAATGGATCTGGGTGGCTGCGCGCGGGCGCGTGACCGAGCGCGATGCCCGCGGCATGGCCACGCGTGTGAGCGGCACGCTGCTCGACGTGACAAAGCGGCGCACGGCGCTGGACCAGGCGCACCACCTTGCGTTGCATGATCCGCTGACGGACTTGCCCAACGCACGTTTGCTTCGCGATCGCCTGTTCGTCGCCATTCAGGCGGCGCGTCGCGCGCGCGGGCAGGTTGCCGTGGTGTTCATTGATCTCGATCGCTTCAAGCCCGTCAACGATGAGTATGGCCACGCGGTGGGAGATCTCGTCCTGAAGGCCACGGCGATGCGGTTGCGCAGCGGGCTGCGCGCTTCCGACACGGTGGCGCGCCTGGGCGGCGATGAATTTGTCGCCGTCCTCACGCATTGCGCCACGCGCGACGATGTGACGCAAACTGTGGAGCGTCTGATCGAACAATTGCAGACGCCCTTCCGTGTGGAAGGCCACGTGCTGTCGTTGGGCGTGAGTGCTGGCGTGGCGTTGTACCCGACCGACGGGCACGACGCGCAGACGCTCATCCGCAATGCCGACGCCGCGATGTATGAAGTCAAACGTGCCGGTGGCAACGGCCTGGGTTTCCATGCATCGCTCAACTACGAGCGGCTGATGGGCATGCGATCGCGCGATCGCGATCTCGACGGCGAAGCCGACGCCCGCTAGTCCATCACTGCGCGCTAAAACAAAACGGCCCGCCGCAAGGCAGGCCGTCTTTCTTCAAGCGTTGCAAACGCTCAGGTCTTAGAACGTGTACCGCAAGTACAGCTCGTTCAGATCGGTGCCGGGGTTCGGGCGCTTGATCGACGCGTTCGACAGGTGTTCGAAGCGGTAGCCCATCTGGAATTGCTGCTTGCTGCCAAAGGCCACGCCCACGCCGATCATGTCGGAGAACTGGAAGGCCGTGCTGAAATAGTGCTCGTTGGACGTGCTGACGTGCGACAGCAAGCGCGGGCCTACACCAGCCTCGATGAACGGTACCCACGAGCCGCCGCGCTTTTCAAGGCGGAACAGCGGCGTCACGCCGAATTCGGTGATGTTTTGGCGGTTGGTGCCCTTGGTCGAGCGCCACTGGCCCAGCGCGACTTCCCAATCCAGGTTCACGAACCAGCCTTGCGGGTTGCCCCAGTGGAAGCCCGAGTCGAAATCCAGGTCGACGCCGTATTTCTCGATACCGTGCTTGTTGTCTTTGCCGTAGATGGCGCGCACGGACGGGTCGGCCTGAGCGGGCAGGGCAGCAAACAGCGTGGCGGCACCCAGGGCGGCGGCCAGCAGCTTGGCGGAACGGGGAAGCGCGGATCGGATCATCAGAGAGAGCAGAATCAGTTGAGCGGCGCGCGTGAATCGGGGCAACTGCGTCGGCAACCACGCGCGCGGCGGACGTGGTGGCAGGCAAACAGACGGTCGGGATTGCACCGGCGGCGGGCTTGCAAGGCACCGGACGACGCAATTTGCGCGCCCGCTGCTGCACCCGCCGGCCCCGATGATCGGGACGGTCTGAAATAAATTCCGACGATTATAGGGGGAACTATCCGACTGCGTGCGTGCTTACGCACAAGGGGACATTGCCGGCGGCGAAACGTCGTCGGCCGCCGGCAACACAACACCGAAAGAGTTATTGGGCGGCAGGCGCGGATGCCGGCTGCAGTGCGGCCTTGCCGACCAACGGCACTTCGCCGTGCCACCCACCTCCCAGCGCCTTCACCAGCAGCACCGCTGCCGAATACTGCTTGCCCTGCAGTGTGAGCAGCGTGCGCTCGGCACTGTAGGCCGTGGCTTGTGCGGTAATGACTTCCAGGAAACTCACCGTGCCTGCGCGATAACGGTTCAGGTTGAGCTGCGCGGCTTCCTGCGCGGCCTTGACGGCATCGGCCTGTACGCCAAATTCCTGCGTTTGCCAGCGCAGCGCGGCGAGGTTGTCTTCGACATCCTGGAATGCACCGAGCACGGTCTGGCGGTACGTTGCGACCGATGCATCGTAAGCAGCGCCGGCCTTGTCGACGGCGGCCGCACGCGCACCGCCATCAAACAGCGTCGCCGCCAGGGTCGGGCCGATCGACCAGACGCGGCTAGGCAGTGTTGCCAGGCGCGAAAGCGTGTTGGCCGCCAGGCCGGCTGAGGCACCCAGCGAAAGCGTCGGGAAGTATGCGGCCTTGGCCACGCCGATCTGCGCGTTGGCAGCGGCCATGCGGCGCTCGGCGGCGGCAATGTCGGGTCGGCGCTCCAACACGGCCGATGGCACTTGCAGCGGAATGGCAGGCAGGGCCGGCAGGTCGGCGGCGCTCGCAGCAGTGGCTGGGGCCAGCGAGAACTCCGCCGGCGGTTTGCCGATCAGCACGGCAATGGCGTGCTCAAGCTGCGCTCGGGTGACTTCGGTATCCAGCAGCAGCGCCTGCGACTGCTTGAGCTGCGTCTGCGCGGTCAGCACATCCGAGCGCTGCGCCACGCCCACGGCGTACTGGTTTTGCGTGAGCTTCAGAAACCGCTCGTAATCGGCAACCGTGCGCTGCAGGACGGCCTTTTGGGTATCCGTGACACGCAATTGAAAATAATTCTGCGCAAGGGCCGCCTGCGCCGACAGCAAGGCGGACGATAGATCGCCTGCGCTGGCTTGCGCGCTGGCCTGGTTCGACTCGACCGTCCGGCGGATGCGGCCCCACAGGTCCAGCTCCCAGCTTGCGTTGAGCGACAGATTTTGCGAGTTCAGCAGGCTCGGGTTGCCGGTTGACAGGCTGCCATCCGGGTTGATCGAGGTACGTACGGACCGGCTGCGCGTGGCCGACGCGCTGGCACCCAGCGTCGGGAAGAACGAAGCCTGCGCCGATTGCACCAGCGCCTGGGCCTGGCGGTACTGTGCCTCGGCCACCAGGATGTTCTGGTTGGCGGCGGCCACCTGTTCTTCCAGCGTGTTCAGCTGCGGGTCGTTGAAGATCTCCCACCACTTGCCGCGGGCAATGGCGTCGCTCGGGTCGGCGACTTTCCAGTCGCCGGCTTCCTTGTATTGCTGCGGCACTTCGGCATCGGGGCGCTTGTAATCGGGCCCGACCGCGCAGGCCGAGATAAGCGCGCACGCGGCCAGCGCGAGCAATGAGGTGCGAAGGGCTTGAGTGCCTCTTGTCATGTTCAGCTTCCTTGCGAATCCAATGCGGGCAGCGGTGCGTCTTTGCTGCGGCCGGCGCGACGCAGGCGCAGCCGGTCGAGCGCCAGGTAGACCACCGGCGTGGTGTAGAGCGTGAGGATCTGGCTGACCAGCAGCCCGCCGACGATGGAGATGCCCAGCGGCGTACGCAGCTCCGCGCCGTCGCCGTGGCCGAGGGCCAGGGGCAGGGCGCCGAGCAGCGCAGCCATCGTCGTCATCAGGATCGGCCGGAAGCGCAGTACGCAGGCATGGAAGATTGCATCCGCCGGGCTCATGCCCTGGCTCCGTTCGGCCTCCAGCGCGAAGTCGATCATCATGATGGCGTTCTTCTTGACGATGCCGATGAGCAGAATCACGCCGATCAGCGCGATGATCGAAAAGTCCGTGTCGGTAATGATCAGCGCCAGCAGCGCCCCGACACCTGCCGAGGGCAGCGTAGAGAGAATCGTGATCGGGTGGACGTAGCTCTCATACAGCACGCCCAGCACGATGTAGATGGTGATGAGCGCAAACAGGATCAGCACCGGCTGACTCGAGAGCGAATCCTGGAACGCCTTGGCGGTGCCCTGGAAGCTTCCATGCACGGAGGACGGCACGCCGATGCGGTTCATCGCGTCCTGGATGTCCTGCGTGGCACCGGACAGCGATGCCCCCGGCGCGAGGTTGAACGAGATCGTGCTTGCCGCAAACTGCCCCTGGTGGTTGACCGCCAGCGCCGTGTTGGTGGGCTCGTAGTGCGAGAAGGTCGACAGCGGTACCTGCGCACCCGCCGCCGTGATGACGTAGATGTCCCGCAGGCCGTCGGGGCTTTGCCAGTACTGCGGCGCGGCTTCCATCACAACGCGGTATTGGTTGAGCGGGTTGTAGATGGTCGATACCTGGCGCTGCCCGAACGCGTTGTTCAGGGCGTTGTCGATATCGCTCGGGTTGATGCCGAGCGATTTGGCCTTGTCGCGGTCGATGACGAGCGACGTCTGCAGGCCCTTGTCCTGCGTATCAGTGTTGACGTCCGTCAGCGATTTCACCTGCGTGAGCGCCTGCTTGATCTTCGGATCCCACGCGCGCAGCTCGTTCAGGTCGTCGGCCTGCAGTGTGTATTGGTACTGCGCGTTGCTGGCTCGACCGCCGACGCGGATGTCCTGCACCGATTGCAGGAACAGACTCGCGCCGGGTTCACCCGCCAGCTTGCCGCGCAGCCGGTTGATGATCTGGTCGGCGGACATCCTGCGCTCGGCCAGCGGCTTGAGCTGAATGAACATCTGCCCGGTATTGCGCTGACTGCCGCCCGTAAAGCCCACCACATTCTCCACCGCAGGGTCTTGCCGAACGATGGTGATGAAGTCGGTCAGCTTGGTGCGCATCGCCTGGAACGAGATCGACTGGTCCGCCTGGATGAAACCGATCACCCGGCCGGTGTCCTGCTGCGGGAAGAACCCCTTGGGCACGATGATGTACAGGTAGACGTTCAGGCACACCGTGGCCAGCAGGATCAGCAGCGTCAACCAGCTGTGCCGCAGCGCCCATGCCAGCGAGTTGCGGTAGAGGTCGAGCAGGAAGGTGAAGAAGCCTTCGGTCTTGCGGTGAAACCAGCCGTGTTCTTCCTCGGCGGCGGGCTTGAGCAAGCGCGCACACATCATCGGCGTGGTGGTCAGCGATACCACCAGCGACACCAGGATAGCCACCGACAGCGTCACCGCAAACTCCCGGAACAGCCGGCCCACGATGCCGCCCATCATCAGCAGCGGAATGAACACGGCGATCAGCGAAAAGCTCATCGACACCACCGTGAAGCCGACCTCGCGCGCACCCTTGAGCGCCGCCTGCATGGGGCGCATGCCGTTTTCGATGTGGCGCGAGACGTTCTCGAGCACCACGATGGCATCGTCCACGACAAAGCCTGTCGCCACGGTCAGCGCCATCAGCGAAAGGTTGTCGAGGCTGTAGCCGCACAGGTACATCACCCCGAATGTGCCGATGAGCGAGACCGGCACCGCCACGCTCGGAATGAGCGTCGCCCGCACGTTGCGCAGGAACAGGAACACCACCATGATCACCAGCGCGATCGACAGCACCAGCGTGCGCTCCACATCCTTGAGCGAGGCGCGGATGGTGGGCGTGCGGTCCATCATCACATCGAGGTTGATCTGCGCGGGAATGGTGTTGCGCAGGTACGGCAGCACGTCGTTGATGCGGTCGACCGTGTCGATGATGTTCGCGCCCGGTTGCCGGCTGATGATGAGCAGCACCGAAGGCTTGCCGTTGGCCGAGCCGTAGTTGCGGATGTCCTGCACGCTGTCAGTCACCTCGGCCACGTCGGCCAGCCGCACCGGCGACCCTTTGCGCCAGGCGATGATGAGCGACTGGTATTCGACGGCCTTCTTGGCTTGGTCGTTGGCGTAGATGGTCCAGACACGCTCGCCCGATTCCATCATGCCCTTGGGCTTGTTCGCGTTCGTGCTGGTGATGACGGTGCGCACGGTCTCCATCGAGATGCCGTACTTGTTCAGCGCCATCGGGTTCAGCTCGACCCGCACTGCCGGCAGCGAAGCTCCGCCGATGGAGACCTGGCCCACGCCGTTGATTTGCGACAGCTTCTGCGCAAGGATGGTTGAGGCCGCGTCGTACAACTCGCCGCGCGACTTGGTGTCGGACGTCAGCCCCACGATCATGATCGGCGCATCGGCCGGATTGACCTTGCGATACGTCGGGTTGCTCGGCAGGCCCGAAGGCAGCAGGCTGCGCGAAGCATTGATGGCCGCCTGCACATCGCGCGCGGCGCCGTCGATGTCGCGCGACAGATCGAACTGCAGCGTGATCCGTGACGAGCCGAGCGAGCTGGACGAGGTCATCTCGGTAATGCCCGCGATGCGGCCGAGCGAGCGCTCCAGCGGCGTCGCGACGGTAGCCGCCATGGTCTCGGGGCTGGCACCCGGCAGCGATGCGTTGACCGAGATGGTCGGAAAATCGACCTGCGGCAGCGGGGACACCGGCAGCAGGCGGAACGCCGCGATACCGGCCAGGGCCACACCGATGGTCAGCAGCGCCGTGGCAACCGGCCGCGCGATGAAGGTGGCGGACAGGTTCATCGCGGCCCGCCAGATTCGTTGGCACCAGCCGCACCGTGGCGCCGCGCGGCACGGCGCGCGCGCCAGTCGCGTATGCGTGCGCCAAGGTTGTCGAAGGCCAGATAGATGACCGGCGTGGTGAACAGCGTCAGCACCTGGCTGACCAGCAGGCCGCCCACCATCGTGATGCCGAGCGGCTGGCGCAGCTCGGAGCCCACGCCGGTGCCGAGCATCAGGGGCAGGGCGCCCAGCAGCGCGGCCATGGTGGTCATCAGAATCGGGCGGAAGCGCAGCAGACACGCCTGGTAGATGGCGTCGCGCGGAGCCATGCCCTGATCACGCTCGGCCTCCAGCGCGAAGTCGATCATCATGATCGCGTTCTTCTTGACGATACCGATCAGCAGGATGATCCCGATGATGGCGATGATGCCCATGTCCTTGCCCGACACCAGCAGCGAGAGCAGGGCGCCCACGCCGGCCGACGGCAGCGTAGACAGGATGGTCACCGGGTGGATCGTGCTTTCATACAACACGCCCAGCACGATGTACATCGTGATGACGGCCGCAAGGATCAGCCACAACTGGTTCGAAAGCGACGCTCGGAACGCCAGCGCTGCGCCCTGGAAACTGGTCTGCATGCTAGCCGGCAGGCCGATTTCCTCTTCGACTGCATTGATGGTGTCGACCGCCGCGCCCAGCGAGGCACGCGGCGCCAGGTTGAACGAGATGGTTGCCGCCGGAAATTGGCCCTGATGGTTCACCACGAGCGAGCCCGGCTGTTCCACCACCGTGGCAAACGCGCCCAAGGGAATCTGCTGGCCGCTGCTCGATGCCACGTGCAGGTCATACAGCGATTGCGGCCCCAGCTGCATCTTCGGGTCCGTTTCGAGCACCACGCGGTATTGGTTCGATTGCGTGAAGATGGTCGAAATCAGGCGCTGGCCGTAGGCGCTGTACAGCACGCTGTCGACCGCCGCCATCGTGATGCCGTACACGGCCGCCTTGTCGCGGTCGACCTGCACGTAGGCGCGCAGGCCGTTGTCCTGCAGGTCGCTCGCCACGTCGCGCAGCTCATGGGTCTGCTGCAGGCGTTCAACCAGTTTGGGCACCCACTTCGATAGGTTGTTCGGGTCCGGGTCTTCCACGGTGAACTGGTACTGCGTGCGGCTGACACGGTCTTCAATCGTCAGGTCCTGCACCGGCTGCATGTACAGCGAGATACCGGCCACCTTGGCCAGTTCGGGTTGCAGGCGCTGGATGATCTCGGTGGCATCGGCGTCGCGTTCATCCTTCGGCTTGAGGTTGATCAGCATGCGCCCGCTGTTGAGCGTCGTGTTCACGCCATCCACGCCGATGAACGACGACAGGCTCTCCACCGCAGGGTCTTTCAGCACCACCTCGGCCAGCTTCTGCTGCCGCTCCGCCATGGCCGAGAACGAAATCGACTGCGACGCATCCGAAATGCCCTGGATGACGCCCGTGTCCTGCACCGGGAAGAAGCCTTTGGGCACCACGACATACAGCAGCCCCGTCAGCACCAGCGTGCCGATGGCCACCAGCAGTGTCGTCTTCTGCCGGTCAAGCACCCATTGCAGCATGCGGCCGTACCGCGCGATGACGTTGTCGAAGAACGCGCCCGCAGCGTGATAGAAGCGCGATTGCTCGGCTTCGGGAATGTGCTTGAGCAGGCGTGCGCACATCATCGGCGTGAGCGTGAGCGACACCACGGCCGAGATCAGGATCGACACCGCCAGCGTGATGGCGAACTCGCGGAACAGCCGCCCCACCACATCGCCCATGAACAGCAGCGGAATCAGCACCGCGATGAGCGAGAAGGTGAGCGAGATGATCGTGAAGCCGATCTGCTTGGACCCCTTGAGCGCGGCTTCCATCGGCGGGTCACCCTCTTCGATGTAGCGCGCGATGTTTTCGATCATGACGATCGCATCGTCCACCACGAAGCCGGTGGCGATGGTCAGCGCCATCAGCGTGAGGTTGTTGATCGAAAAGCCTGCCAGGTACATCACGCCGAACGTACCGACCAGCGACAACGGCACCGCCACCGCCGGAATGACCGTGGCCGGCACGTTGCGCAGGAACAGGAAGATCACCATCACGACCAGCGCCACCGCCAGCATCAGTTCGAACTGCACATCCGATACCGAGGCGCGGATCGTCGTGGTGCGGTCGGTTAGCAGCGATACCTCTACGTTGCCGGGCAGCGTTTCCTTCAACTGTGGCAGCAGCGCCTTGGCACGGTTGACCACCTCGATCACGTTGGCGCCAGGCTGGCGTTGCACGTTCAGGATGATGGCGGGGGTGGTGTTGGACCAGGCGGCCAGCTTGCTGTTTTCGGCGCCGTCAACGATCTGCGCCACGTCGGTCAGGCGGATGGGCGCGCCGTTCTTGTAGGCGACGATCATCTTGCTGTACTCGGCGGCCGACTTGAGCTGGTCGTTGGCGTCGATGGTGGAGGCGCGCATCGGGCCGTCGAAGCTGCCCTTGGCCCCATTGACGTTGGCGGTACCGATGGCGGTGCGGATATCGTCGATCGACAGCCCGAGCGCCGCCAGCGCCGACGTATTGGCCTGGATGCGCACGGCGGGCCGCTGCCCGCCGCTGATGCTGACCAGGCCAATGCCGGGCAACTGCGACAGCTTTTGCGCGATGCGCGTGTCGACCAGGTCTTCCAGCTTGGGCAACGGCATCGTATTGGAGGTGATCGCCAGCGTGAGGATCGGCGCGTCGGCCGGATTCACCTTGCTGTAGATCGGCGGCATCGGCAGATCGTTCGGCAGCAGGTTGCCGGCTGCGTTGATGGCCGCCTGCACTTCCTGCTCGGCAATGTCGAGCGAGAGCGACAGATCGAACTGCAGCGTGATCACCGAGGCGCCGCCCGAGCTGGACGACGTCATCTGTTTCAGGCCGGGCATCTGCCCGAACTGCCGCTCCAGTGGTGCGGTGATGGACGACGTCATCACGTCGGGGCTGGCGCCCGGATACAGCGTCGTGACCTGGATGGTCGGGTAATCGACTTCGGGCAGCGCAGAGAGCGGCAGCATCCGATAAGCCACCAGGCCCGAGAGCAGGATGGCGACCATCAACAGCGTGGTCGCCACGGGCCGGAGGATGAAGATTCGGGAGGGATTCATGCCAGCTCGGAACAGAAAACTTCGTCAGGCGAGTGCACGCAATGCACGACTCAGGGCTTACGGTTTGGCTGCCAGGGCACTCGCGGCGGGTGCCGAAGCGCCACCCGGGCCACGGCGATGACGCCCGCCTTGATGGCCTTGGCCGGCGGCGGGTGCGCTTGCAGCAGCGGCACCCGGCTGGATCACTTCCACCGGCGAGCCGTCGCGCAGCTTGTCGGCACCGTCAATCACCACGCGCTCGCCCGGCTGCAGGCCTTGCGCCACCGACACGCGCTCACCTTCGGTCACGCCCAGCTTGACCAGGCGCAGCGCCACCTTGTTGTCTTCGCCCACCACGTAGACGAAGGTGCCCTGCGTGCCGCGCTGGATGGCGGCACCCGGCACGATCACCACGTCGCGCAGCGTATCCACCCGCATGCGCACGTTCACGAACTGATTGGGGAACAGCATCGCGTTCTGGTTCGGGAACTGCGCACGCAATTTGACGGTGCCCGTGGTGTTGTCGATGGTGTTGTCCACCGTCATGAGCACGCCGCGCGCGAGCTGCGTGGTCTGGCCGCGGTCCCACGCTTCCACCGGCAGCTTGTCGCCGGACTGCAGGCGCGGCATGACCTTGGGCAGGTTGTCTTCGGGAATGGAATAGATGACCGTGATCGGGTCGATCTGCGTGATGACGACGATGCCGTTGGTGTCCGACGCATGCACGATGTTGCCCGGATCGACCTGGCGCAAGCCAACCCGGCCAGATACCGGGGCGGTGATGCGCGTGTAGGAGAGCTGCACGCGCGCGTTGTCGACGTTGCCCTGGTCCAGCTTGACCGTGCCGTCGTACTGACGCACCAGCGCGGCCTGCGTATCCACCTGCTGCTTGGAGATCGAATCCTGCGAGAGCAGCGTCTGATAGCGCTGCAGGTCGAGCTTCGCGTTCTGCAGCAGCGCCTGATCACGCGCAAGCTGACCTTCCGCCTGGGCGAGCTGTGCCTGATAGGTGCGCGGGTCGACCTCGGCCAGCAGGTCGCCGGCCTTGACGGTCTGGCCTTCGGTAAACGCCAGGCGCACGAGCTGGCCGTCCACGCGTGTCTTGACCGTCACGTTGTTGACCGGGGTCACGTTGCCGAGCGCCGACAGGACCACGTTGATGTCGCCCTTGACGGCCGTGCCGACCATCACCGGCATGGGCTTGTTGGCCATGGACGCGCCGCGCCCGCCGGGTCCGCCTGAGCTGCCCGGGCCACCGGCATTGCGATATTTCGCGTGATAGACCGCATAGCAGATCAACACCAGGAGAACGATCACCAACCAGATGCCCCAGCGACGGCGCTTGCCGCCCTCGCGCGGGGGCGGCAGCAGCGTCGGAGACACCTCGTGGGGCGTCTCGTTCCCGTCGTATTGACGGCGACCGGCGTCATCAAACTGGCCGGGCTTCTGGTCCTTGGGATCGGACATATTTGGCGTTCCTGTTCTTAGCAATATGGGGACGAGCGCACATCATAGCGGGCGGCCGTGCCAGTGAGACCGCAGCTTAAAGGCAACGTCTTTGCGCAGAATTAGTGACGCAGCAGGTTCTATTACGTGAGATTACAAACCCGTTGCGGTGTTACCGGGAGAAACAATATGGTGAAAGCGCGCCGGATTCGTGATGGCCACAGTCGCTATCATGAGCACACCTTCCTGCGTGTACCAGACACTCCACCAGACAGATGAGCGGCACCAAGATCCTGGTCGTCGATGACGACGTCGAACTGCGCGACCTCCTGCGCGAATACCTGACCCAGCAGGGCTTTGCCGTTTCCGTGCTGCATGACGGCGATGGCCTGGCAGCCCGGCTCGAGCGCGAGCGCCCCGCGCTGGTCGTCCTCGACCTGATGATGCCCAAGGTAGATGGCCTGTCGGCCCTGCGTGACCTGCGCGCCCGCAACGATGACGTGCCGGTCATCCTGCTCACCGCCCGCAGCGACGAGATCGACCGCATCATCGGCCTGGAAATCGGCGCCGACGACTACCTCGGCAAGCCGTTTTCGCCACGCGAGCTGCTTGCGCGCATCAACGCCGTGCTGCGCCGACGCCTGGCCGTGCCGGCCTCCGCACCGGAAGACCGCGACAGCTTCAGCTTCGGCCCGTTCAAGCTCAACTTCCGCATGCGCACGCTGTTTCGCGGCGACAGCGCGCTCTCCATCAGCGATACCGAGTTCGCATTGCTCAAGCTGCTGATCGGTCACGCGATGCAGGTGCTCACGCGCGAGCACATCGTCGAGTTGATGTACGGGCCGGGCAGCGGCGTGTCCGACCGGGGCATCGACGTGCAGATCTGGCGCCTGCGTCGTGTGCTGGAAGAGGACGCCCAGCGCCCCCGCTATATCCAGACCGTGCGCGGCCGCGGCTACACCTTCGTGCCGGACGAGCGGGAAGAGGTCGATGAAGTTCAATAAGATCCGCCCTAGATTCGACACGCTGTTCGGCCGGTTGGCCGTGCTGATCGTGGTGGTGCTCGTGCTCAGCCATTTCTCGTGGCTGGGCGTGCTGCGTGCGGAGCGGCGCGAGCGACAGTTCCAGGCGTCGGTAGACCAGATGGCGTTCCAGCTGCAGGCCTTCCAGGCGGCGATGGACGGTCATTTGAAGGTCAAGCTGCCGGATCTCGTGACCGAAACCGCCGACCCGCCTGCGGGCGATGCTTCCTCGGCCTCGGATAAGTCTGCGGAGTTGGTCCGTCAGCTTGCGCGCCGCTTGCCTTCCGATACGCAGTTGCGACTGGAAGCCGGCCCCACGCCGCGCGTGTTTGTGCGCTTTCCGCAGCGCAACAAGTGGATTGCCATGCCGCTGGTGTGGGTGCATGCCCCGCCCACCATCTCGGCCGTCGTGCCTGGCGTGATGGTGGTGCTGGCGATTGCGATTGCGTTCTCGCTGTTTGCGGCGTGGCAGATCCAGCGCCCCGTGCGCGAGCTGGCCGATGCAGCCGGTGCGCTGGCGCGCCGTCGATACGTGCCGCCGCTTAAGGAGCGCGGCCCGTACGAGCTTCGCCAGTTGACCGAGCAGTTCAACCATATGGCGGCAGACCTGTCGGCCACCGACGAAGAGCGCAACACCATGCTTGCCGGCATTGCGCACGATCTGAAGACGCCGCTGTCACGCCTGCGCCTGCGCGCCGAAATGCTCGCCGACCAGAAAGCCGGCGCCGGTATCGAGCGCGATGTCGAGTCCATGTCGGCCATCGTCGAGCAGTTTCTCGCCTATGCGCAAAGCGGCGACAGTGAGGCGCGAGAGGTGTCGGTCGACCGTCATCTGCGCGGCCTGGTGCAGCCGTTTGCCGAACAGGGCAAGCATGTCGCGCTCGATCTGCATGCGGGGGACCGCTTCCGCCTCAAGCCGACCCATCTGGAGCGCATCGTGGTCAACCTGCTCGACAACGCGTTCGCGTATGGCGCCGAGCCTGTCAACGTGCGCACGTCGGCGGACGAGACCGGCTACACGCTGACGGTGGAAGACCACGGCGCGGGCATCCCCGTTGCCGACTTTGATCGCGTCATGCGGCCCTTTGTGCGCCTGGACCCCGCGCGCGGCGGCAATGCGCATTGCGGGCTCGGCTTGGCAATTGTCGATCGCCTGGTGCGTCATCTGGGCGGCGATCTCACAGTCGGGCCGACGGCCGCGGATGCGCCATCGCCGGGTTTCCGGGTCACCATGCGGTTTCCGGTCTCGACCGCGGCGGCCTGATCGCCCGATCGTCCGACTGACATACGGGCGTGCGTTTGCGTAAGCTATCCTAGGCGAGGCAAGCACGCTTGTTGCGTGCGCTCACCAGAACTCCGGGAGGAAACGCATGAAACGCGCTGTCTGTCTCGTCAAGGATGCTGGCCAGGCCCGCATGACCGCCGCCGTTGCCGCGTGTTTGTTGGCGATGGGTCTGGCGGCTTGCTCGTCGCCGATGCCTCCGTGGGAGCCGCCGCGCACGATCATCCAACCCGCACCCCCGCCGCCGAGGCCCGCACCCGCGCCGCCTACCCCGCTGCCACCGGCGCCTGCCATGCAGCCGGCGCCCGCCCAGCCGCCGGCCTACGCGCCCCCGCCTGCCGGCGACACCGAACCGCCACGCGCAACGCCCGGCATGGCGAATCCGGCATCCACGTATTGCCTGCAGCGCGGCGGTCAGCTTGAGTTTTCCACGCGCGCCAATGGCGCCGAAGTGGGAACCTGCGTCAGCCCCGGCGGCGACGAATGCGAGGAATGGGCGTTCCTGCGCGGCAGTTGTACGTGGTGAGTGCCGGCAGTCGCCGCAGGTAATGAAAAGGGCCGCAGATGTTGCGGCCCTTCTTGCTTGGGGGATGCGATTGGTTTGGAGAGGCTTACCGCCGCGCCACCACTACCTTGTCGGCAGATTCAGCCACCAGCCGCATCGGCACGCCCGCTTCCTGCAGCTTCTGCCACGTCGTACGGCGCATGAATGCGTAGGCGGGTGGCCCGTCGGTCCAGCGCTTGATCCATGCGTCCGTGGTGGCAACCACCTTGTTCGGCTCCAGGCCGGCGCCCATTTCCAGCTCGTCAAAGCCCGAGACCAGCGTCATCGGCCGACCGAGGTAATAGATGGCGGTCTGGTCCAGCCACTCGACCGAGTAGAACGGCGTCTCGGCGGGAATCGGACCCGTCGCATTCAGCGTCTTTTCGATGACGTCGCGGGCAGACAGCGCGTCGCGAAAGATCTCGCTGGCGTTGAGAATGCGGTCCCAGCAGAACAGGGCAGAGACCGACAGCACGATCACGGCCACTGTGCGCCGCTGCCAGCGCAGCGCCACGAGAGCGGCCAGCGTGCCGGCAGCCAGCATGGCCATCACCTCGCGCAGCGCCGGCATGGCCAGCGCAACCTGTTCGGCGGGCATCTTGGCGCCGGCCTTGGCGCCGATCATCGGCACGGCAAACCATAGCCCGATGGCGATCAGCAGATTGATGCCCAGCGACCATGCGACCGCGCGGGTCGGCATCTTCTCCAGCGCCAGTGCCAGCACGATCGCCAGCGCGGGGAAGGCCGGCACAATATAGCCCGGCAGCTTCGAGTTCGATGCCGAGAAGAACAGGAAGATCATCCCCGCCCACGCAATCGACCAGCGCATCAGGTCAAACTGCCGCGTGCCGACAAACAGATCGGCCGCGCGACCCACCCGCCGTCCCATGGCTGCAAACAGCAGCGGCGTCCACGGCAGCAGCCCCGCCGCGCCCACCGCGATGAAGTACCACCACTTGCCGCTGCGATGGTGCTCGTTAGTCAGGAAGCGCTGGAAATGCTCGTGGATGAAGAAGAAGTTGAAGAACTCCGGGTTGCGCTGCTGCACGATCACGAACCACGGCACCGTGGCGATCAGGTACAGCGCAAGGCCCGGGAGCCAATGCATGCGGCGGATCAGCGCCCAGTCGCGCGTCATCAGCAGATAGGCCACGCCGATCAGCCCGGGGACGACCAGCCCGATCAATCCCTTGGTGAGTGTCGCGCCCGCCAGCGCCAGCCAGACCACCAGCATCCACGTGAGCCGCCCACCACGGGATGCACCGGGCCGCTGCGCGAGCGCAAAACCGCACGCACCGACGGTCAGGAAGAAGCCCACGCCCATGTCGAGCGTGATGACCTGCCCGAACAGCAGATACAGCAGCGACGAGGCGAGAATCGCTGCGCCGGTTGCCGCCGCCCGCCCACCGCGATAGACCGCCAGCGTCCAGGCCGTCATCAGGATGCCGCCCAGGCCGAACAGCACCGGCCACAGGCGCGCTCCCCAGGCGCTGACGCCGAATGCCTGGAACGTGGCAGCCGTCGTCCAATACTGCAGGGGCGGCTTCTCGAAATATTTGAGATCGTTCAGGCGCGGCGTCACCCAGTCGCCGGAGACCACCATCTCGCGCGGGATCTCCGCATAGCGGCCTTCATCGGGTCGGAACAGGGTGGAGCGCTGGAACAGGTCGTCCGTCCAGAGCGCGAGAAACACGCCGATGAGTGCGACAACGATCAGCGCCATCCATGGCGAGCGGCGGGAAGAGACTAGGCGGGATTCCATGCGGGGGCGGCGATAGCGAGCACGGTCGGAAAGGCTTGGATTCTAGTCGATGCAGGGTTAGCGGATGGTTAGCCTGGCCAAATGTCTCGCCCCGGCACTGTTGTGCGCATGAACAAAGCCCAGCTCGACAACTATTACGCCATCCACATTGCCAAGCATTGCCCGACGGCGACGATCTTTATCCTGTGCGTCAACGGTCTGAGCCATAACGAAGCCGAAGATGCCCGGCACCGATGTGCTGCTGCATGCCATGCTGGCTCGGTGACAGAGCGCGGGATGGCGCTTTGCCCGACCCGTCAGTAGGGTCGAATCGTTGCAACTTGTTGCGGTAGCATTGCGCTTGCCGGCGATCCTGCCGGTTCAGTACGTCTTCAGGGCGGGGTGAAATTCCCCACCGGCGGTATGCGGACCGTGTGTCCGCGAGCCCGCGAGCGCCTTGCATGCGCCTGCATGCAGGGGTCAGCAGATCCGGTGAGATGCCGGGGCCGACGGTCAGAGTCCGGATGGAAGAAGATGTGCGGAACAACACGCTCGTGCTACAGGAGCGCGCCTGGTTTTGTGCCGGGCTGCGCCGCTGCATGGCTCGCGCGTGTTTGTCTGCTTGCCCTGGAACGTCTTGTCGCCAATCTTGCGAGGAGCGTTTCCATGTTGTCCACTCAGCAATCCCCAGCAGTTCACCCGCCCGCATGGCCTGCCGCGAATGTGGCCTTTGATGCCATCGAAGCCCGCTTCGATCCGGCCGACATGCCTGCGCGCATGGCCGCCGCGCTCGATGCAGTTCGGCTTGGCGTGCCCGTAGTCGTGCTCGACGATGCCGACCGCGAGAACGAGGCCGACCTCATCGTCGCCGCCGACAAGCTCACGCAGGCCAGCATGGCCATGCTGATTCGCGAGTGCAGCGGCATCGTCTGCCTGTGCCTGACGGCGGAGAAGAGCGCGTCGCTCGGCTTGCGTCCGATGGTGGAAGACAACCGCAGCCAGTACGGCACGGCGTTCACGGTGTCGATCGAGGCACGCACCGGTGTGAGCACCGGCGTATCGGCGGCGGACCGCATCACGACCATCCGCGCGGCCATCGCGCCGGATGCCGATACGCAATCCGTCGTCAGCCCCGGGCACGTATTCCCGCTGGTGGCGAAGGAGGGTGGAGTATTGGCGCGGCGCGGGCATACCGAGGGCTCGGTCGACCTGGCACGTCTGGCGGGCTTGCCGCCGGCGGCCGTGCTATGCGAACTGATGCTGCCCGATGGCACCATGGCGCGCCGCGACGACGCGGTGCGCTTCGCCGATCAGCACAACCTGCCGGTGCTGACCATCGAAGATATCGTTCAATATCGCGAGCAGATGGAGCGCGCGGTCAGCTTTGTCTGACGACCCGCCGGCCGCGCGAGAGAGGTGACGCTGATTACCGCTTGAGCGCGGCCGCTTCCTTGGCGAGCGCCGTGATGCCTGCCCAGTCGCCGGCAGCGACCTTGTCCTTGGGCACCATCCATGAGCCGCCCACACACACCACGTTGGGCAGCGCGAGGTAGTCGGGCGCGCTTTGCGGCGTGATGCCGCCGGTCGGGCAGAAACGCACATCGCCGAACGGCCCGTAGATCGACTTGAGCATCGGGATGCCGCCAGCCGCTTCGGCCGGGAAGAACTTGAGCGTCGTCAGGCCGAACTCCAGCGCCAGGATCAGCTCGGACGGCGTGGCGATGCCGGGCAGCCAGTCCAGTTCAGTCTTCCCCTGTGCCGCGGCCAGCATGGGCGTAATGCCCGGCGACACCGCGAACACCGCACCGGCATCCTTCGCCTGCCGGAAATGCTCCGGCCGCGTGAGCGTACCGGCACCGACGATGGCGTCGCTGCCCAGGTCCTTCACAACGGCCCGGATCACGTCCAGCGCTACCGGCGTGCGCATCGTGATCTCGAACGTGCGGATACCGCCCTCGTACAGCGCGCGGCACACCTTGACGCCTTCATCGACAGATTGGAACTGCAGCACCGGGATGACCGGGCCGGCCTTGACGACGGAATCGATACCCACAACGTTCTCCTAGATCAACATCAACGGAACAAGCTTAAACGACGGTCGCCAGCGCCAGCGTGAGCAGCAGCGCGACGATCGAGATGATGGTTTCCAGCACCGTCCACGTCTTGAAGGTTTGCGGCACGGTCAGGTTGAAGTACTCCTTCACCAGCCAGAAGCCACCGTCGTTCACGTGCGACAGGATCAGCGACCCTGCGCCGGTGGCCAGCACCATCAGCTCCGGCTTGACGGCGGCGCCCGACGCTGCGGCGATCGGGGCGACGATACCGCAGGCGGTCGTCATGGCCACCGTGGCCGAACCCGTTGCGATGCGGATCAGCACGGCCACCACCCAGCCCAGCAGCAGCGGCGACAGATGTGCATCGGTGGCGACGGCCACGATGGCCTTCGACACGCCCGAATCACGCAGGATCTGGCCGAAGCCGCCGCCCGCGCCCACCACCAGCGTGATCGTGGCGATCGGGGCCAGACACTCGTTGGTGAACTTGAGGATGGTCTCGCGATTGAAGCCGCGTGCCTTGCCGAACGTGTAGAAGCTCACGATGGCGGCAATCAGCAGGGCCATCACCGAGTTGCCGGCCAGCTTGAGAATGTCGTTCGCCAGCGTCTTGGGCGCAACGATCAGGTCGGCCCAACTGCCGATCAGCATCAGCACCACCGGCAGCAGGATCGTGAACAGCGTCACGCCAAAGCCCGGCAGCTCGCGCTTCTGGTCGGCTTCAACAAACTGCGCGGCCAGCGGGTTATTCTCGTCCGGCTTGACGTAGCGCGAGACCAGCATCGCCCACAGCGGACCAGCCAGGATGGCAGTCGGCAGGCCGACGATCAGCGCATACATGATCGTCTTGCCGATGTCGGCCTGGTAAGCCGTCACGGCCAGCAGCGCGGCCGGGTGCGGGGGGATCAGGCCATGCACCACCGACAGACCGGCCACCATTGGCAGGCCCACCAGCAGGATCGGCGTGCCCGTGCGCTTGGCCACGTTGAAGGCAATCGGGATCAGCAGCACAAAGCCGACTTCAAAGAAGACCGGCAAGCCGATGATGAACGCCACGACCATCATGGCCCAGTGCGCGTTCTTCTCGCCAAAGGCACTGATGAGCGTTTTGGCGATGCGCTCGGCCCCCCCTGATTCCGCCATCATCTTGCCGAGCATCGTCCCGAGGCCCACCACCAGGGCGATGTGGCCGAGCGTGTTGCCCACCCCGGTTTCGAACGCCTTGACGATGTTGCCCATCGGCATGCCAACCACCACGCCCAGCACAAGCGAGACGACGATCAGCGTGACGAACGGGTTCAGTTTCTGGACAGCAATCAGGTAAATCAGTGCGACCACCGCCAGCGCGGCGGTCAGCAATAGCGAGTTGCCTTGCATCGGGACCATCGGGTTTCCTCCTCAGGGATATTCACGGCTCTTGTTGTCTGGGCGCCCCGTCGTGCAGGGCGCCTTTACGAAAATGCGGATTACGGCTTCTTGTACGCCACGCAATCGACTTCAACCTTGCAGTCGATGACCATGCTCGACACCACGCAGGCGCGCGCGGGCGGGTTGGCACCGAAGTACTCCTTGAACACCTTGTTGAACGACTGGAAGTCGCGCGGGTCATCCAGCCACACGCCACAGCGCACGACGTGCTCGGGCCCGTAGCCCGCTTCGGCCAGGATGGCGAGCACGTTCTTGATGGTCTGGTGCGATTGCTCGACGATGCCGTTGCCGACCACCTCGCCGTTCACCATGGGCGTCTGGCCCGAAACGAACAGCCAGCCGTCTGCGCCGGCTGCGCGGGCAAAGGGGAGGTGCTGGCCGCCGGTGCCGGTGCCGCCTTCAACGCCAATTCGGGTAATCGTCATCGCTACGTTCCTTCTTTCAAGCTTTCAAACAAAACTCGGATCTCAGTGAATTTCCGCGGTCACAGCTGCGTGCGCACGGGGCCCACGCTTGAGGAAGCGGCCTGCCCGATGCGGCTGCACCGCGCCGTCCTGATACGACAGATGGCCGTTGACCCACACCGCCGCAATGCCCGTCGCCGGTTGCTGCGGGTCGGTAAAGGTGGCGACATCGCGCACCGTTTCGGGGTCGAACAGCACGAGATCGGCCCAGTAGCCTTCACGCACCAGGCCGCGTTCGGTCAGGCCGAAGCGCTCGGCGGACTGGCCTGTCATCTTCCGCACGGCCGCTGCCAGCGACAGCAGCTTGCGTTCCCGGCTGTAGTAGCCCAGCACGCGCGGGAAGGCGCCCCAAAGACGCGGGTGCGGTTTCGGATCGTTCGGCAGGCCGTCGGAGCCGATGACGGTGGCGGGGTGCGTGATGATGCGGTCCAGGTCTTGCGCCGACATGTTGTGGTAGACAGCGCCGGCCGGCTGCAGGCGGCGCGCCGCGTCCATCAGGTCGGTGCCCCACGCGGCAGCAATTTCCTTGAGCGTCTGTCCGGCCATGCCCGCTTCCGGCTCCGACCACGTGATGAAGATGTCGAATTCGTCCGTCACCTGCTTGAGGTCCAGCGTGGACGAGCTTGCGGTGTACGGATAGCAGTCGCAACCCACCGGCTGATAGCGCTGCGCGCCTTCGATGGATTCCAGCACCTCGCCCGCGCGGCCCCAATTTGCAGCGCCCGCGCATTTCAGGTGTGAGATCACCACTGGCACGCGCGCATGTTTGCCGACGCGGTACGCCTCGTCCATCGCATCGAGAATCGCCGCAAATTCTGTACGCAAATGCGTCGTGTAGATCGCGCCAGCTTCGGCCAGCGGCTCCGCCAGGCCCATCACTTCTTCGGTGGTCGACGCAAAGGCGTTGGCGTAGGCAAGGCCTGTCGACAGGCCGAGCGCGCCGTGGGCAAGCGCCTCGCGCAACTGCGCGCGCATGCCTTCAACCTCGCCAGCGGTGGCGGGGCGGTCGAGACGGTCCAGATGGTTATTGCGCAGTGCCGTGTGGCCGACCAGCGCGGCAACGTTCACCGCCGGTTGCGCGTGTTCGACGGCTTTCACGTACGACGCGAAGGTCGGGTACGCAAACGCGCTGGCAGGTCCCAGCAGGTTCATCGGATCGGGCGGGTCGCCCTTGAGCGTGGCGGGCGACGCGCTGATGCCGCAGTTGCCCACGATCACCGTCGTAATGCCCTGCGACACCTTGCACAGCATGTCGGGCGTGCGGATCACGTTGGTGTCGTCGTGCGTATGCACGTCGATGAAGCCGGGGGCGAGGACGCGGCCTTCGCCAGCGATTTCCTCATCGCCCAGCCAGGCGGTGGAGTCCGATGTGGCGATGGCGGCGATGCGGCCGTCGGTGATGGCGACGTCGAACAGCGTGGCCTCGGGGTCGTGGCCGCTGCCGTCCACAATGCGGACCTGACGGATGACGGTGTCGTACTGCTGCATGTCAATCTCCGAGCGGCTGACGATTGCCGCCGCCGCGATGCGCATCGAGCACGTACTTGATGCGCCGTAAAAGCTCTTTGCTGCGATCGGCTTGCTGCAGTGCGACTTCGGTGGCCAGCAAGTCGATCATCATCATCATGGCGTAGCGCGATGACGACGGCTTGAAGATGAAATCGGTTTCCATGGCCTGGATCGGCAGCAAGACATCGGCCAGCGCCGCCAGCGGCGAGCCGATGGCCGTGATGGCGACGATCCGGGCGCCGTACTCGCGCGCGATGGTCACGCTGTCGATGACCTCCGGCACGTGGCCGGTCACGGAAAACACGACCACCACATCGTCCGGGCTGAGCGTGGCCGCGACCATCCGCTGCAGCATCGAATCATGATAGGTGGTGACCGGCCGTCCCAGGCGGGCGAGCCGGTAGCGCATTTCGTCGGCCATGGTGGTCGAGCCGCCGCCCATGCCGAACACGGCAATCATGCGCGCCGCCACCAGTGCGACCGCCGCGGCGCGGAATGCCTCCGGCTGCACCAGGGCGCGGTTGGCCTCCAGCACGTTGCTGATGTCGGCCAGGATGCCGTCTGCACTGGACGGCGGGCGGTCCGCGCCGCCATCCAGAAAGCGCTGGCCGACTGCGGCTGCCTGCGCTAGCTTGAGCTTGAGCTCGCGCACGTCGCGGCAGCCCATCGCCTTGGCGAAACGGGTGACGCTTGCCTCGCTCACGCCGGCACGCTCGGCGAGCGTCTGGATGCTGCCGGCGGCGGCTTCTGCAATGTCGCTCAGGACGGTCTGCGCGACCTTCTGCTCGGCGGGGCGCAGTTCAGCGGCACGCTGGGAGAGTCGGGTCACGATGTCCATCGGTTCACGCATCGGGTCGGGCTTAGGGTCTCGCATTCTGGCCCCCGGTAGTCGTCCGGATAGCGGCTTTGAGAGTGCTTTGGTACTTTGTAACAGGCAGGCCCGGAGAATAGTTTCGCCGCTATCATTGTGTCAACCCGATGTTTACCCCCAAAGGAACACGAGTCGATTCCCATGAGTGATACAAAGTACCAAGGAGACGCCAACGCCGTCGTCAAACCGCTCGACAAGGGCTTGGGTGCGTTGGAAGCCGCATGCGCGCCGGAGCAGATCGCTGCCCAGCGCTGGAATGTTTTGAACGAAGACTTGAACCTGCCCGCAGCGGTGCTCTCGCAATCCCGCGTGGAGCACAACCTGGCGTGGATGCAGCGCTTCGTGAGCGAATACGGCGCCAAGCTTGCGCCGCATGGCAAGACGACGATGGCGCCGCGCCTGTTCCAACGTCAGTTGGCTGGCGGTGCGTGGGGCATCACGCTGGCAACGGCGCACCAGACGCGCATTGCGTATGCCCACGGTGTGCGTCGCGTGCTGATGGCCAACCAGCTGGTGGGCAAGCGCAACATGGCGATCCTCGCCGAGTTGCTGGCCGATCCGACGTTCGAGTTCTTCTGCCTGGTGGATGCGGCGGATCAGGTCGATCAGCTTGCTGCCTTCTTCGGTAAGGCGGGGCGCCCGATCCAGGTGTTGATCGAACTGGGCGTGCAGGGCGGCCGCACGGGCGTGCGCGACGATGCGCAACTGCAATCGGTGCTCGATGCGCTCACGCGTGCCGATGGCGCCGTCAAGCTTGCGGGCGTCGAAGTCTATGAAGGTGTGATCAAGGAAGAAGCGGATATCCGCACCTTCCTGCAGTGCGCCGTGAAGGTGATGGGTGATCTGGCAAAGGGCGGGCGCCTGCAACGCACGCCGGCCGTGCTGACCGGTGCCGGTTCGGCTTGGTATGACGTCGTGGCCGAAGAGTTCGCCAAGGCCAATATCGGCCAGCCGCTGGATGTCGTGCTGCGCCCGGGCTGCTACCTGACGCACGACGTGGGCATCTACCGCGCGGCGCAGGCCCGTATCGACGCCAACAACCCTATCGCGCACAAGATGCGTTCGAGCCTGCTGCCGGCGCTCCAGCTTTGGGCCTATGTGCAATCGGTGCCGGAAGCTGAGCGCGCCATCATCGCAATGGGCAAGCGTGATGCTGCATTCGACGCCGGCCTGCCGCTGCCTGTGCTGCATTTCCGCCCGGGCGACAAGACGCCGTCGGCCACGCCGGCGCACTGGGAAGTCACCGGCATGATGGATCAGCACGCCTACCTGAAGATCGCCCCCGGCGACGACATCAAGGTCGGCGACATGATCGCCTTCGACATCTCGCACCCGTGCCTCACGTTCGACAAGTGGCGCCAGATTTCGGTGGTCGACGATGCGTACAACGTGGTTGACGTTGTGCAGACCTATTTCTGAGCGGGGCCGCCCATGGCAGACATCCTCGCCTACGGCGAAGCGCTGATCGAGTTCAACCAGGCGGATCCCGGCAGCACGTCGTGGAATTTCGGCTTCGGCGGCGATACGTCGAACTTCTGCATCGCTGCGGCGCGGCAGGGCGCGCGCACGGGCTACACCAGCGTGGTGGGCGCCGACCGCTTCGGCCAGGCGCTGCGCGGCCTGTGGCAGGACGAAGGCGTGGACCACACCTACGTGCACACCGACACGCAGGCGCCAACGGGCCTGTACTTCGTTTCGCACGATGCGCGCGGTCACCATTTCGACTACCTGCGCGCGGGCTCGGCCGCGAGTCGCTTCCAGACCGCGCAATTGCCGCTGCAGGCGATTGCGGCGGCCAAGGCGTTTCACCTGTCGGGGATCAGCTTGGCGATCAGCGACACGGCGTGCGACGCGGGTTTGGCAGCGATGGCGCATGCGCGGGCGGCGGGTGTGCTCGTCTCGTTCGACACGAACCTCCGCTTGCGCCTGTGGCCGCTGGCGCGTGCCCGCGCCGTGATGCAGGAAGCGATGCGCACGTGCGATCTGTGCCTGCCGAGTTGGGATGATGTGACCGTGCTGCTCGATTGCCATGACCGTGATGGCATTGTCGATACGCTGCTCGGCTGGGGCGTGAAGCTGGTGGCGCTGAAGATGGGCGCGGAAGGCTGCTATGTGGCTACGCCCGAGTCGCGCACACTGGTGCCGCGTCATACGGTCAATGCAATTGATGCGACTGGCGCGGGCGATTGCTTTGGCGGGTCGTTTGTGGCGCGGATTGTTGCCGGAGATTCGCCGGTAGAGGCGGCGCGGTATGCCAATGTGGCGGCTGCGATTTCTACAACGGGGTATAGCGCTGTGGCGCCGATTCCGCGGGCGGAGGTGGTGCGGGCGGTGTTGGCGTCTATGCAGACTGCCTGAATGGATGTTGTTGGTGCGCTGGTGTTTCATCCCCTGCCGGGGCTGACTCACTTTCTTTGTCTTGCCAAAGAAAGTAAGCAAAGAAAGGCGCGCCCGAGATGGCGACTTCCCCTTGGATTTGTGTCACGGGAAGGGGAAGGAGCCAAACTCGCTGCGCTCAAACAGGGCTCCTTCCTTTTTCCTCCCCGCGACAAAAATCCAAGGCGCCATCTAGGGCAGGGCACGGCCAAACCGTCGTGTGCCTGTGTTGGTGACCAGCTGTGTTCTTGTTGGGGAAAGAAAACGCCACCGCGTGATTTGCGGTGGCGTTTTCTTTTTGCTCATCGTGTGCTTACTTCCCCGGCACCAGATGCACGCGCGACTCGGTCGCGGCTTCCACCGCCTTGCGCGAATACAGCAGCGGGAAGTATTCGCCCTTGAGCCACAGCGGTGCCAGGTCGCGGTAGTGCGGGCTGTCGGGGTTGCCGGACTGGCCGGGGAGGTTGATGGCGCGGGAGTTGTCCCAGTTGCCGACGTCCACCACCGTGCGGAACGACGGGCCGTTGGTCTGCAGGAAATCGCTCGCGCGATACGTGGATTGATTCGGCGTGTAGGGGCTACCACCTTCGGGCGTGGGGCCGACGTTGAGCTTGGCGCGCGTGGCCTCGTCGACGATGGCGGCGAACGGATGGGCGTTCAGGTTGTGGTGCAGCTGGCCCCAGTTCCACGCTTGCGGATTCGGGCCCTGGCGCTTGACCATGTCGGTCCACGCATTCTTCAGGCTGTCGAGCAGCACGGCATTGCGTTTGGCGGCGGCTTGCTGCGGGTCTTCGCCGAATTTGCGTTCGCTGCCTTGCGGGTGCTCCAGCGTGTCGAGCATGACGTCGGTGTCGGGCGCGCCCATTGCCTCGGCGCTGGCTTTGGAGAGCACGGCATTCTTGAACGCGCGGCCCAGGTGGTGCGTAAACCACACCTCATGCAGCGCGGCCTGCGGAGAATCCGCCAGCATGGTCGCGTTCCAACCCTTGAAGAGATTGAGCGCGGCTTGCGTGTCGGCGTCGTTGGACGACAGATGCGCCAGCAGGGCCATCAGCCTGCGCGCCGGGATCGACACCATGTCGTTCTGCAGGCGCATTGAATCTTCGATCGACACTTTGTCGAGCCGGGCCAGCACTTCATCAATGCGAGCGTGGCGCGAGCCGTTGGTCCATTCAAAGCCGAGTTTGCGCTCGCGGTACGGGTAATCCGGCGGCAGGTTCATCTCGTTGGACGAGGTGAAGTAGCCTGACTTGGGGTTGTAGCTGCTGGGCAGCTGGTCGCCGCGCCAGAAACCGGCCCATTCGTAGCGGCCGTCGCCGGGCACCGGCAGCAGGCCGTCCCAGTTCGGACGGATCGGGGCGAGACCGCCCGGCACCCAGCCGATGTTGCCCTTCGTGTCGGCATAGACCTGGTTTTCGGTGGGGGCACCCCAGTTCATCATCGACTGCTTGAACTGCGCGAAGGTGCGTGCGCGCATGTAGCCGACCGAGCCGAAATACGGCGACATGCCCGGCGACAGCCACGCGGAGCGCACCGCATACGCGCGGTGCTTTTCGGCATCGATGTAGATGACGGGGCCGTGGCGCGTGAAGGTCAGGTCGACGGGGCGGGGTTCACCGCCGCGCACCCTCACGGTTTCGTGCAGCACGCTCAAGGGCTCCCAGCCGCCGTTGTAGCGGTATTCGGTGTTGTTGGCGGGGTTCAGCTCGTAGACGTAAAGATCTTCCTGGTCGATGTTGAAGATGGTCAGGCCGAACGCGACATGCCCGTTATGCCCGATCGACACGGCCGGCAGCGAGGGCTCTCCGGCGCCGATGATGTCGAGCGTGGGCGTGCTGATATGGGCGATGTAGCGCAGGCTGGGTGCCGAATACGCGCGGTGCGGATCGTTGGCCATCACGGCGCGGCCGGTGGTGGACTTGCCCGGTGCGATCACCCAGTTGTTGCTGCCCTCCATCGTCTCTTCGAGGTTGGCTGCGGCCGCGACGCGCGTGTTGTCGACGTCTACACCCTTGAGCGATTCCGGCGTGACGCGCACGCCTTGCGTGGCGAGCGTGAAGACCTTTAGCAGATCTTTCGGCAGGCATGGGTCCAGGCCTTCGGGCAACTGGGTTTGCCAGGCGGGCTGCAGGCCGAAGCGGATGGTGTCGTCGGCAAGGTTGGCCTTGCACGCCACGTTGGCCCGCGCGACTTCCGATTGCAGATTGCGCGTCAACCCGTGGCTGCGGATGCGCACCACGTCTTCGGGCGCCCAGTGCGCGGGTGCGTAGTTCAGCTTGCGGAACTCGAACGGCATCTGGTCTGGATGCTTTGCCAGCCAGTCGACATAGGCGTTGATGCCGGCCACGAAGCGCGTGGCAATGCGCTGCGCATCGGGGCTGTAATGATTCCATTCGACCTGCATGTCACCGCGATAGAGGAACAGCCGCGTTGCGCGATCCTGTTCGACATAGGTGGGGCCGAACACTTCCGAAAGCTGCCCCAGGCCCCGGCGGCGCCAGAGGTCGATCTGGAACAGGCGGTCGCGCGCGGCATTGAAGCCTTGCGCGAAGAAGCCGTCGTCTTCGCTCTTGGCGTAGATGTGCGGCACGCCCCAGCGGTCGATCAGGATGTCGGCGGGCTTTGACAGGCCGGGTACGGCGATGGTCTGGGTGGCAGATGTGGGCGCGTCTTTGGCTACCGCCTGCGCGGAAAATCCGAGTGCAACCGCAGACAGCAGAATGGGAAGGGAACGGATGGGCATGGCGATGCAGTCTCCTCTCTGCGCCTGGAATGCCACCGCAGCCCAAACGGGGCAGGAGGTTTCCGGCGTTCTTATGGATACAGCAGGCAACCGCGAGCACGGTTGATTGGGAAGGGCAAGCTGGCCGATCGAGCGGGCGGGTGCTGGCTACTGCTGGGGGAGAGATGCCCACCGATCGGCACAGGCTGACGAGTATGCGGACGCGCAATCGCCTGCGCCAATGATTTTTGTTCGGTCAACCATTCCGTCCAGGCATGGCTGCCCGTGCGTCATGCCAGCGTTTCAGGCCCCGTCTTGCGATGCACATTGGCGGCCAGCACGTGGCCCAGCTCGCCCGGGAAGATCGGCTTGGTGATGACAGATTGGTAACCGGCTTCCTTCGCCGCCTTCAGCCGGATCGGATCGGCAAATGCCGTCACGGCGATGGCGGGGAGGTCGGTCAAACCGCGTTCACGCACGGCCCGCACGAGCTGCATGCCGTCCATGCCGGGCATGGCAAGGTCGCTGACCATCGCGTCGAAGGGATGGGCGTTGGCGTCTGCTTCTTCCAGCGCATCGAGCGCGGCTGCTCCGCTGGATACCGTGACCACCTCGGCACCGTAACGCTCCAACATCAGCGCGATGACGCCGAGCGATTCAGGGTTGTCATCCACCGCCAGCACGCGGATACCGTCCAACGTCGGCATGCCCGTCCCTGCCACCAGGCCCGGCGTGCGGTTCGCCTGCTCGCCCGGCTGGGCGGCGTGCAGCGGCAACGACACCGCCATGGTGGTGCCACGGTCTGCGCCACTGCTTGCGGCAGTGATACGGCCGTGATGCAGCTCGACGAGTTGCTTGGCAATCGCCAACCCCAGGCCGAGACCGCCGTGGCGGCGCGTGTTGGACAGGTCAGCCTGCTGGAAGCGGTCGAAGATATGCGGCAGGAAGGCCGGCTCGATGCCGATGCCGGTATCGCGCACGGTAGCGACCACGCCCTCGGGCGACGGGTGCACCGACAGCCGGATGTGTCCGCCTTCGGGGGTGAACTTGACGGCGTTGGCCAGCAGGTTCCAGAACACCTGCTTCAGGCGCCCGGCATCGCCTTGCAGCATCGGCACGGGCAGGAATTCGGTATCGATGGTGATGTTCTTCTGGCGCGCCATCGGCTCGATGGTCTCGCGCGCGCGTTCCAGCACGTCGGCCAGGTCCACGGGGCCAACCTCCAGCGGGACCTTGCCCGACAGGATGGCCGACATGTCGAGCAAGTCGTCGATCAAATGGACCTGCGTGCGGGCGCTCCGCTCGATGGCTTCAATGCCGCGCTTGAACATCGCTTCGTCGTACGCGCGCATGTTCAGCAATTGAGCCCAGCCCAGCACGGCATTGAGCGGCGTGCGCAACTCGTGGCTGACGGTCGCCAGGAAGTCGTCTTTCAGGCGGCTGGCGCGCTCGGCCTCTTCGCGGGCGCGGGATTCGGCTTCAAGCAACTGCGTGCGGCGGGCCTCGGCCTGGCGGCGCTCACTGATGTCGATCACGGCGTTGGTCAGGCCGATGATTTCGCCGGTGTCATCGCGCAGCGGCATGACGACCACGTCGTAGACCACGCGCTGCGTATGGCGCCGCCGGAAAGCGAACTCCACGCGCGTAGGCGTGCCGGTTGCGATGACGCGCTGGCCGGCTTCGGTCAGGCGCGACGCGGCGCGGCGGCCGAACACTTCGCGCACCGTCCGTCCCAGCAACTGCTCTGGCTGCAGGCCGAACACGGGGTTGTGCACCCACGTGAAGTGCATCGTGTTGTCGACGTCGTAGAGCGAAATGGGCGAGGCCTGCAGCGCGGCCAGCAGGCGTTGCTGCGACAGACGTTGCTGGGTTTCGGCCCGCGCGCGCCGTTCAGCTCCGGCGCGGGCACGACGCAACTGCTCGCACAAGGCGCAGATAAGCAGTGCGCCCACCCCAAACACCGTCATCTGGATCGGCGTGAGCGGCACAGCGGCAGGCCAGCTTTGCAGGGCGGACAGCGCCATGAACAGCCCCGCATAGGAGACGATGGCGAGCATGCCCGGCCAGAAGCCGCCGTACCACGCGGCAATCGTCACCACCGGAAACGCGAGATAAAACGGCAGATGGATACCCACCGCCGATTCGAGCAGTACGCGCCCGATCGTTCCGACCGCGGCCGCACCTATCGCGACCAGCCATGCCGAAGGACGGATGGCCGGCGCAGCGTTGAACCCGTTGGCACTGAACGGCCCTGGGTCTGCCAGCCGGGCGGAATCGGCAGCACGCGTATCCGACGGGTGGGACGAGGGGCGCGGAATGGACGTCACAGACGGGTGCAGCACCGGGCAGAGAGCAAAGCAGCCAAAGGTGACTCAGGATACGAATTGCCCGCCAGCGGTGCCATCGGGGTTTCGCTGACATGCTTGCAAGACAGCGCCGGATTCTTGCTCAGGCCAGTAGCGGCCCGGCTTGACGGGTTTATCCCCCTGACGAGGGGTGTCCGGCAGGTTCCGGGTGCGGATCGCGCATGCGGTCGCGCTGCGTCAGCGCGGGGAACAGCCGCATCCAGGCGGCCACCACCAACAGGGTGCCCAGGCCGCCAATCACCACCGAGGCCACCGGCCCCAGTAACCCGGCCAACATGCCCGATTCGAACTCGCCCAACTGGTTGGACGCGCCCACGAACACGGAATTGACGGCGCTCACGCGCCCACGCATGGCATCGGGCGTATCGAGCTGCACCAGCGAAGTGCGGATCACCACACTGATCATGTCGGACGCCCCCAGCAGCACCAGCGCCAGCATCGACAGCGGCAGCCAGCGCGACACCCCAAATACCAGCGTCGCCAGCCCGAACACCGCCACGGCGGCAAACATCACCCGGCCGACGTGCCGATCCAGCGGACGGTGCGCCAGGAAAAGCGCCATGCCCAGCGCCCCCACCGCCGGCGCCGAGCGCAGCAGCCCCAGCCCCCATGCGCCTGTGCCCAGGATGTCGCGCGCGTAGATCGGCAGCAGCGCCGTCGCGCCGCCCAGCAGTACCGCAAACAGGTCGAGCGAGATGGCGCCCAGCACCACCGGCCGCCCCTTGATGAACGCAATGCCGGCAAACAGCGATTCGAGGCTGACCGGCGTGCTGACGGGCACCGCCCGCTCCATCCGTACCAGCGCCAGCAACATGTGCGCGAGTAAGAACAGCCCTGCCGCCGTGGCATACACCACCGGCGCGCCTGCCACGTAGAGAAAGCCGCCCAGCGCCGGCCCCAGAATGACACCGGTCTGCCCGGCCGAACTGGACAGCGCCACCGCCCGCGGCAATGCTTGCAGTGGCACCAGCGTCGGCAACAGCGCTTGCAGCGTCGGCGTCTCGAATGCGCGCATTGCGCCAATCACCACCACGCACAGGAAGATGGGCTGCACGTCGGCATGCCCATTCGCTGCCATGACGGCCAGCGCAAGCGCCACCAACGCCTCGATGGCCTGACACGCGCGCACGACGTACCGCCGGTCGTAGCGGTCCGCAATATGGCCGGAGGCCAGCACCAGCACCACCGACGGCAGAAACTGCGCCAGTCCGACCAGCCCCAGCACATAGGCGCTGCGCGTCAGGTCGTAAATCTGCCAGCCGACGGCCACACCGAACATCTGATACGCGAACGTGGTGGACAGCCTGGCAAACCAGAAGAGCCTGAACGCGGGATAGTAGAACGGCGCGTGCGACAGCGTTTGCGCAGATGCGGAAGAGGAAGCGGGGGGGAAACCGGCGTCGCCAGACACGTTGGATGTGCGCCGGAACCCGGCGGTCAATGAAGGGGGCGGAAAGAAGGCGTGAAGCGTCCGTCATCGTAGCGGAAGTCGCCCCCTTGTAGCCGCCCGCGCGGGTACGCGGCTTGCGGAACTGCCGGCACATCATTACAGGAGATTTCATCATGGCCACGCATCGCACCCGGTCGAAGCCGTCGCAGGCCAAATCGGAGGCCAAGCCCAAGTCCCGCCGCTGGTCGCACCATGTGATGGAGACCAGCGATGCGCTGGACATCGAACCCGATATCTTCAAGTCGCGCAGCCCCGCGCGGATTGCGGCGTCGCTCAAGGCATCGGCCGAGCACAGCCGGCGGCGCAAGGGGACGGCATTCCAGTCGGCCATGTCAATGCTGACGTTCTATATCAATCGGGCGGGGCACAACCTCAGCGGCGGCCGTCGCCGGATTCTGGAACGTGCCAAGGTTGCTCTGCGAGCCGAATTTGGCCGCCCTGCGCAAAGCGCGGCCAAGGCCCGGCATTGATGGATGGGTGACGCCGCTCAGATGCTCAGCATGACACTGAGCAGCTGGCGGGCGACCGCCTTGTAGTTGGCTTCGTCGCCCTGCGGCGAATAGGTGGAGAGCGTCTTGCCCCGGTATTTGACGGTCACGATGCCGTTGCGGGTCGAATAGGTGGCTTCGATGGTCCGGCCGCCGCGCTCGAGATTGAAGGGGATGGTCTCAGCGATCAGCCGTGCGGTTTCTTGCGTGGCCGGTGAGGGCGGCACGGCCGACGCCGGCGAGTATGAGGCGAGTGCTTGTTGTTCGGGGTGGCGCATGGCGCCTCCTCTTCGGGGGAAACGGATAGGCACTACAACGCAGGTTCCGTACCAGCCCCGTTGTGCGCGGACATGCCGAGCGGCCGCCCGAAAAGTGGCACATCAACGGCAGCGGGGCGCTCGCCATGCGCGCGGGTTTGACGTCGCGCGTCGGTCAGTTGACGAGATTTGTCAGCTTGGTAAACGCAATTAACTGCCAGGAATTTTCGGCCTCGTGCAAATCCGGGCTATCAAGGCGGGGGGACAGGTGCCATTCTGGTAAGTGCCATGCCGCGCGCATCGAACCAAGCACATGCACACCGCGCCTTGCAGGCACCCCTGCCGACGTTCCAACCATGCCAATAAGGAGGCAATATGGGTTCCCATACCTACAAGTTGATCGAGCTGGTCGGCTCTTCTCCGGAGTCCAGCGATGCGGCGGTGCGCAATGCCATCGCGCGGGCAAGCGAAACGCTCAACCATCTGGATTGGTTCGAAGTCCTGGAAACGCGTGGCCATCTCGTCGACGGCAAGATCGCGCATTGGCAGGTGACGCTCAAGGTCGGGATGCGGCTGGAGACGCTGGAAAGCGAAAAGCCCGCCGGCAAGAAGAAGGGCAAATAGCGGGTAAAGAAAAAGGCGGCCCGGATTGCTCGGGCCGCCTTTTTCACGAGGACTGCGTTGCAGCGTTATTGAGCCTGCGTGAAATCCAGCGCGTTGGTCAGGTCACCCATCGGCTTGTTGCCGTTCGAGACAAGCGCGGCGTCACGTTGCTTGATCCCCGGCAGCGTCGGCAGGTCGAAGCGGTGCGTGATCAGGCGCAGCACCGAAGCCGTGTCGTACTGGGTGTGATCAACGAAACCCTTCTTGGCGAACGGCGAGACGATGATCGCCGGGATACGCGTGCCCGGGCCCCAGCGGTCGGCCTTCGGCACCGTGGCGTGGTCGTAGAAGCCGCCGTTTTCGTCATACGTCACAACGATCACCATGTTCTTCCACTGCGGGCTCTTCTGCAGTTGGGCGATCACGTTGGCGATGTGCGCGTCGCCGTCGGCCACGTTGGCGTAGCCCGGGTGCTGGTTCAGGTTGCCTTGCGGCTTGTAGAACGTGACGGCGGGCAGCTTGCCTGCGGCTGCGTCCTGCAGGAAGGCAGCGTCGTAGTCGCGCAGGTGGGCCGCACGCTCGGCTGCGCCGGTGGCGGTGGCAGGGTCGAAGCGGCTGAAGTAGTTGAACGGCTGGTGGTGCGGCTGGAACTGGATCGAGCCGCTGTAGATCACGCTGCGCGTGGCGTTCGGAGCGTCGGCGATGGCCGCGTTCCAGGCGCCGGCGTACCAGGCCCAGTCCACGCCACGGGCGGTCAGCAGGTCACCGATGTTGGTGGTCGACTGCGTCGGCATCGTCGACGCCTTGGTCGGGTCAGCATAGGCTGCGTTGCCGCTGGCTACGGCGTTGCCCGACGGCTGGTACGGCGGCTGCATCGTGTTGACGGCGTACGAGGTGCCGTTGCTGTCGACCGGCGTCAGGCTGCCGTCCTTCGTAGGGTTGCCATCGTCGCCAGCGCCTGCGTATGAGGTCGGCGCACCGGCCATCACCGAGCTTGCCGCCGGGATGAGCGTCGGGCTGCCGTCTGCATTCGTCTTGACATTTGCGATGCTGCCCTTGGCCGGCGAGGTTGCGGCGTTCGGGTAGATCGGTGCGCATGCGCAGACCAGGTATTGGTGGTTCAGGAACGAACCGCCGAAGGCGCCCATGAAGAAGTTGTCCGCCAGCGTGTATTGCTTGGCGATGTTCCACATGGCCATCTTGCTGCCGTCGTAGTAGCCCATGGTCAGGCCACCGGCATCAGCAAAGGCGGCGAACTTGTCGTTCTTGCCGCCGTTGATCTGCATCTGGTTCTGATAGAAGCGGTGCCAGAGGTCACGCGTGATGACGTTCTGGCCGACCACCGTGCCCGTGCTGCCGAAGCCCGACGGGCTGTCGATCTGGAACATCTGGTTCGGCATGTTGGCGGTGGAAGCCTGCGTGATCTGCACGCTCTGGCCGGCGGCGGTCACGCCACCCCAGGTGGGCGGCAGCGTCGGCAGCACGGAGCCGTCGAAGTCTTTCTGCGCAACGGCAGTGCCCGTCGAGGTCGGGTTCACACCGGGGATGCCATTGGCGCCCGGGAACAGGCCGTACAGGTTGTCGAAACCGCGGTTTTCTGCGTAGATGACCACGATCGTTTTGACGTTGTTTGCCAGCGCCATGCGCTTGGTCACCCCGTCGTGCAGGCGCTTATCGATGTCGCCACCATTGGCAACGGCGTCAGCGATCAGATCGATGGCCTGGTCGATCTCAGCCTGCAGCGCAGTTTTGGTGTCAGCGTCGGTTTCCTTGTTGTGGTCTTCCAGCAGCTTGTCGATCGTCACGCCAAGGCGAGCGGCCAGTGCCGTCTTGGCAGCGTTGATGTCACCGCCGTTGCTGTCCATCAGGACCGCCAGTTCGGTCGAGATGGCGCTGACAACAGCATTGGCACCGGCCGGTGCGCGGAACACCAGCGGCTGCGTGATGGCCGTATGCGTGCCCTTGTCCGGGTCGTTGCGGAAAGCGTCCGTGCCGATTTCCACGGTGATGGCGCCCGTGCCCGACAGCGAGTACGCGCCGTTGGCATCGGTATAGGTGCTGGCTTCACCCGAATCGCACTTGCCGTTGTTGTTGGCGTCGATACAAACTTTGGCATGCTCGAAGTAGCTGCCCGTCACCACGCCCGAGGTGGACGCGGAGGCACTGCTGTTCGAATCACTGCCACCACAGGCAGACATGCTGGCAGCAACCAACGCGGTCAGCGGCAAAAGACGAAGCGCTCGGCTCATGATTTCCCTGGATTGTTGTGTGGGGGGCGAAAGCGAGCCGGAGTCTGTGCTTCGTGTGTGACAAGTTGATGATGAGAACGCTGGCGTGGAGCTGATTTCGCCCCAGTTGAGCGTGATGACCATCATCAGGATGAGCATGGGGACGACCGATCGTTTGAAGACATTTGTCACCACGGGACCTCTCCAAGGGCTGACGTGACAGACGTCTGACGACATCGAAGTGTCATGGCCGCCGTGCTAAGTTGCAAGGCTCCCAAAATCCCGCCTGCCGAAAATGTCCCGTGTACTGCCCGCTGCAACGTTTCGCGTGATCGCCGTATCGGCGCTTGCCGGCGTGGTCGTCGCGTTGAGCGGGTGCGGGCGGGGCGATCCTGCGGCTCATGCCGCGACCGTGGCGGCTTCGGCAGCAGCAGCGGTGGCGCCATCGACGGCGGCGGGCGCAAAGCCGGCAGCGGCCCCGGCCTACGAGAAAGCCTTCTACACCATGATGGCTACGCGCCGCCCGTCGGTGCCTGCAATGGCGGCGCTTGGCAAGGCGCTGTTCTTCGATCCTGCCCTGTCTGCCTCGGGCAAGCAGGCCTGCGCCAGCTGCCATAGCCCGACGCATGCCTACGGCCCTCCAAACGATCTGTCGGTGCAACTGGGCGGCACTGGCATGAACAAGACGGGCGTGCGTGCCGCACCGTCGCTGCGCTATCTGCAGAAGGTGCCGCCGTTCTCCGAACACTTTTACGAGAGCGACGGCAACGACTCGGAAGACCAGGGCCCGACCGGCGGCTACACCTGGGACGGCCGTGTATCGTCCACGCACGACCAGGCGCGCATCCCGCTGCTGTCGGGGCACGAGATGGCCAATGGCACGCAGGCCACCGTCGTGGCCAAGCTGCGCAACGGCCGCCACGCGCAGACGTTCCGCCAGGTATTTGGCAACGACATCCTCGACAACGAAGACACCGCCTTCCGGGCCGCGTTGATGGCACTGGAGGTCTTCCAGGAAACGCCCTCCGAGTTCTATCCGTACGACAGCAAATATGACGCGTTCTTGCGCAAGCAGGTCAAGCTGTCGGCGCAAGAGATGCGCGGCCTGCAGGCGTTTGCCGATCGGGCCAAGGGCAATTGCGCGTCGTGCCATGTGAGCGCGATCAAGCAGGATGGGGCGTTCCCCGCTTTCACCGATTTCGGCCACATTGCCGTGGGCGTGCCACGCAATCGCTCGCTGGCCGCCAATGCGGATCCGAACTTCTTCGACCTGGGCCTGTGCGGCCCCGACCGGACCGATCTCAAAGACCGCACGGCCTATTGCGGCCGCTTCCGCACGCCGTCGCTGCGCAACGTGGCGCTGCGCAAGACCTTCTTCCACAACGGCGCCATCCACTCGCTGGAAGACGCGGTGCGCTTCTACGCCCAGCGCGACACGCAGCCGCAGAAGTGGTACCCGCGCAAGGCTGACGGCACGGTCGACAAGTTCGACGATCTGCCGCCCCAGTACCGCGCCAACGTCAACATGGAGCCGCCGTTTGGCGGCAAGCCGGGCGACAAGCCTGTGCTGTCCGAGGCCGACGTGCGCGACATCGTTGCGTTTCTCAAGACGCTCACCGACGGCTATCGCCCCGTGCGGGCGATGCAATCCGGCGTCCAGAGCGGCAGCCGCGTCGCACAGCGCTGAGCCTCGCAATCCAAGCCCCGCGGCCCGGTTGTTGCAACACCTTGCGACGGATTCGCGCAAGGCCGTGCGTGCGCTGCGGTTATCATCGGCGGATCGCCTTTCTGCTGTCTCCTACTTCCCGCTATGACCTGGCTTGCTGACCCGTCCATCTGGATTGGCCTGTTTACCCTGGTGGTGCTCGAGATTGTTCTCGGCATCGACAACCTCGTCTTCATCGCCATCCTGGTCAACAAGCTGCCGCCTGCGCTGCGCGACCGCGCCCGCGTGATCGGGCTGGGGCTGGCCTTGCTGATGCGCATGGTGCTGCTGGCTGCCATGTCGTGGCTGATCGGGCTGACCAAGCCGTTGCTCACGCTAGGGCCGGTCGATCTGTCGGGCCGATCGATGATCCTGCTGCTGGGCGGCTTCTTCCTGCTGTTCAAGGCCACGTCCGAACTGCACGAACGCCTGGACGGCCAGCCGCAAGACGAAAGCCATGGCAGCGGTCATGGCAAGTTCTGGAACGTGATCGCGCAGGTGGTGATTCTCGATGCGGTGTTCTCCATCGACTCCGTCATCACTGCCGTGGGCATGGTCAACGACCTGCCGGTGATGATGGCAGCCGTGGTGGTCGCCATGGGCGCCATGCTGTTTGCCTCACGCCCGTTGACGAACTTCGTCAACGCGCATCGCACGGTGGTGGTGTTGTGCCTGAGCTTCCTGCTCATGATCGGTTTCTCGCTCGTGGCCGAGGGCCTGGGCTTTCATATTCCGAAGGGCTATCTGTATGCAGCCATTGGCTTCTCGATCCTGATCGAATTCTTCAACCAGATGGCTCAGCGCAATACCGTGCGCTACGAGCGCCGCCGCCCGCTGCGCGAGCGTACCGCTGACGCGGTGCTGAGCCTGCTGGGCGACCGCCGTGGCGCGCCGGCCGAGTCCGAATCGCACGAGGCTGCCTCGCACGATGCCGGCCAGTCCGTACCCGAGACCGTCTTTCGCCCGGAAGAGCGCAGCATGGTCAGCGGCGTGCTCGACCTGGCCGAGCGCTCGGTGCGCTCGATCATGACGCCGCGCCACGATATTTCGTGGGTGGATCTGGATGCCGATGCGGCCGTTACGCGCAAGTTGCTGCTGGCCGTGCCGCACAACCAGTTTCCGGTCTGCCGCGGCGGGCTGGATGACCTGGTGGGCGTGGCGCGCGCCAAAGACCTGATGGGCGATCTCGACACCCGTGGCTCCATCGACGTAGACCGCAGCGTGAAGCCCGCGCTCAAGGTGTCCGACAACATCGGCATCCTCCGCCTGATGGATCAGCTCAAGCGTGCGCGCGGGCGCATGCTGGTGGTGACCGATCCGCTGGACGTGGTGCAAGGCGTGGTGACGCCCATCGACGTGCTCGAAGCCATTGCCGGTGAATTCCCCGATGAAGACGAACGCCCCGGCGTGGTGGAAGTCAGCGATGGCTGCTGGGAAGTGGCTGGCGAGGCCGACCTGCGCCAGCTCGAAGATGTCCTGCATGTCGACTGGCTGCTCGACGAAGGCGGCGGCGCCACGAGCCTTGGCGGCTACCTGTTCAACCAGTGGGACCGCCTGCCAGAGGTGGGCGATACGCTGGTGCGCCACGACTTGCGCTTTGTGATCCTGGAAGCGGGCAGCCGCCGCATCGTGCGCGTGCGCATCGAGCGCATGGAAGACGTGACGGCGCCCGAGGCGGAAGCCTAACTCGTCGTTGTTGTGACCGGCCGTGGCGCACGCGCCAAACCAAGGCTGAGCACACCCGCCAGCACGCACGCAATGCCACCGACCTGGCGCGCGCTGACCGCCTCGCCGAGCAGCGTTGCTGCAAAAACCACCGCTGCCACAGGCGCGAGTGCGGTGAACAACGATGCCTCCGCACCGCTCACGCGTGCGGCCCCGGCATACCAAAGCACAAAACCGCCGACCGTCGGCACGATGGCGTAATAGGCTACCGCCATCAGCGCGTGCGTTGCCTGCGCGGATGCGTGCAACTGCCACGGCGCCTCCCACAGCCCGGGCAGCAGCGCAGTCAGCAAGCCGAACGCACTCATCAATGCCGACAGGGCCAGCGGCGGCACCGGCGTGCGCAGCCGCTTGTTGAGCAGGATGAAGAGCCCCTCGCACACCACGGCGCCCATCACCAGCAGGTTGCCCAGCAGCGGATGTGTCGCGTCGCCGCGCGGCTGCAGGGCGATGGCCAGCACGCCGGCGGTGGCTAGCCCAATCGCCCCCAGCACCGCGCGGCCGGGCCGTTCGCCCAGCAGCACGATGGCGATCAACGCCGACATGACCGGCAGCGTGCCGATGATGACGCCCGCATCCGCGGCCGACGTATGCTGCAGCCCCGAAATGAGCAGCGTCGTATAGCCCACGCTGCCGGCAGCCGCCTGCACGAAAAGCAGCGCCCAATCCCTGCGTGCGAGCGCAGGCCAGCGCGTGCGGGTCATGCGCATGATGAGCAGGAACAGCGGCAGCGCCATCGCAAAGCGCAACGCTGTCGCTGTAAATGGCGGCAGGCCCGCCGCGATGATCTTGCTGGCCGCCACGGTGCTGCCGACCAGCACCATCGCCAGGGCGAGGTAGAGACAACCTTCGAGTCGTTCGGACATAGCGCATCCCTGCATGGGTAGAAGCCGCAGGATGGGCCTACGCGATGCGCGCGTCTTGAACGAAATTGCAGCGGGGGAGGGAGCGACAGATGCGGCTAGCGCGCCGCCGCCACCATGCCCGGCGATACGCCGTACTTGCGCACGAACTGCCGCGTCATGTGGCTTTGATCGGCAAAGCCGCAAGCGGCCGCCACTTCCGCCAACGGCTCGCCTTGGGCGATCAGCCGGCGCGCCAGGGCCACGCGACGCTGCACCTGATAGGCGTGGGGCGTGAGGCCCGTGACGCGGGCAAAGCCGCGCAATACCTGGAAGCGGCTCAGGCCGGTCTCGCGCGCGAGGTCGAGCAGGGAGATGGCCGCGGCCGGGTCATCATCGATGCGGGTGCGGGCGAGCCGGATGGCATCGGGGACTGCGTCGGTGTGGTGGTTGGCCGGTCGGTTTGCGGGATGCAGCGCGTCCGCCAGTACGGACAGCAGCAACTGCTCGCGCAGCAGGGCGTCGTTTCGGGCGCCGGGCATCGTCATCTGCGCAAACAGCAGGCGCACGCGCGGTGCGAGAGTGGCGTCGCGGATGACAGGGCGGTCAAACTCGGCGTCGCCGTAGTGGCCGGGGTGCAGATCCGTCGCCATGTCGGCGACCACGCCGGGGTCAAGGTAAAGCATGCGCCACGCGCGGCCGGCATCGCCGATGGGTGTGCCATCGTGCACTTCAAGCGGATTGACGGTGATGACGTCGCCCGCACCGGCTTCCACGGTGCCGCGTCCGCTGAACGACTTCTGCGCCCCGCGATCGACGATGCCGATGCCGAACTGGCCGTGCGTGTGGCGAGGAAAAGCGTGGCCGGAATCTGCGGCAACGGCTTCCACGCCGCGCATGGCGCAGCGATGCATCGAAAACGCGAGGTTGGCCGGCCGGCTGGGCAAGGGCAGTTCCTTGTGACAGGGGGTGCGCGAATACGGGTGTGCAGCGTGGCAGCAGCATACGCTTTCTTCGCATTTCGCTCATTTTTTGCCCACAGGCGGTTGGTATGCTGGCGCTTTCTGCGGCAGCGCGCCCGCTAAGATGGGGCCGAGCCTGCTGCCGGGCAGCGCGGGAAGCTCCCGCCGGCGGCGCCCTGCAGCCCCTGACTGAACCATGCGCCCGTCTTTCGGTATCACCTCCAAGCTGTTCGTTGCGTTGTTCATGCTGAGCATCGTCGTTGCGCTCGCCATGGGCGCGGCGGTGCGCTGGCGCTTTGACGCCAACTTTCTCGACTACGTGAACGCACGCGAGGCTGAGCGCATGGCCGTGCTCGCGCAAAGCGTGGAATCCGCCTACACGCAGCACGGGGGCTGGGATTTCCTGCGCGGCGATCGCATGGCATGGTTCAGCCTGCTGCGCCGCGAAGGCGCCCGGGCACGCGCCAACGGCATGGGCGGCGACCGCTTCGATCTGCCGCCGGGTCATCGCTTCGATCCGCTCCCGCCCGGCATCGAAAAAGACGCGCCGCCGCCGCCCGGGCCGCCCACTGCAGGCCGCTTGCCGCCGCACCCGCCCGGCGAGCCGCCGACCCCTCATTCGCCGATCTGGCTGCTGGATGCCCAGCGCAACGTCATCATTGGCGACGGGCCGCCGCTGGGCCCCAATGCGCGTTGGCAGGAACTGCGCCACAACGGCCAGACCGTCGGCTGGCTGGCCATGCCGCCGCGCATGCGCGTGCCTGAAGGCGCCGACCAGGCGTTCCAGGCGCAGCAGTTGCGCGCCACGTGGATCATCGCGGGGCTCTCCGTCCTGCTGGCGGCGCTGGTGGCGGTGCTGCTCGCACGCGGTCTGCTGGCGCCGATGCGTCGCCTGACAGATGCCGCGCGCCGCATGGCCGACGGCGACTACGCCACCCGCGTCGACGTCCATTCACGCGATGAACTCGGCGAGCTGGCCGCGGATTTCAACCACCTTGCCGCATCGCTGGAGACCAACCAGAAGATGCGTCGCCAGCTCACGGCCGATATTTCGCATGAACTGCGCACGCCGCTGGCCGTGCTGCGCGGCGAGCTCGAAGCGCTGGAAGACGGCGTGCGCCCGTTGACGGCCACCTCGCTCGCGTCGTTGCAGGCGGAGGTGTCGACGCTCAACAAGCTCATCGACGACTTGTATGAACTCTCGCTGGCAGACGTGGGCGCGCTGGCCTTCCACATGGAGCCGCTCGACCTGGCCGATACCGTGTGCAGCGCCGTGCAGGGCTTCACGCCGCGCCTGATGGAAAAGCGCATCGCGTTGCAACTGGACGTGCCGGCCGCGCCGTCGCATTCCACGATGGTCAAAGGCGACGCGCAGCGCCTGCGGCAGGTCATGCAGAACCTGCTGGAAAACACCCTGCGCTATACCGACGCCGGCGGCACGCTGCGCGTGCATGTCCATCAGGAAGGCGGTTGGCAGCAGATCGACGTGCAGGACAGCGCGCCGGGCGTGCCCGAGACGATGCTGCCGCGCATTTTCGATCGCTTGTTCCGGGTGGATGCCTCGCGCAGCCGGGCACAAGGCGGGGCGGGCCTCGGATTGAGCCTGTGCCAGACCATCGTTGCCGCACACGGCGGCACCATTGAAGCCAGACATTCGCCGTTGGGCGGGCTGTGGATCGCCATCCGCCTGCCTGTTCTTGATGTGCTTGATCCGCTAGCCGACCATGATTCTGATCATTGAAGACGAACCCAAGCTGGCTGCATTGATGACCGACTATCTGCACGCCGCTCACTACGAGACCGAGTGGCTGGCCGATGGCACGCACGCGACGCAGCGCGTTCGCGAGACGGCACCCGAACTCGTGCTGCTCGACCTCATGCTGCCCGGCAAGGACGGCCTGGAAATCTGCCGAGAGGTGCGCGCCTTCAGTGAAGTGCCCATCGTCATGGTGACGGCGCGCGTGGAAGAAATCGACCGCCTGCTCGGCCTTGAACTGGGGGCCGACGACTACGTCTGCAAGCCCTTCAGCCCGCGCGAACTCGTGGCGCGCATCAAGACCATCCTGCGGCGCGTACAGCGCGGTGGCGGCGTGCCGGAGAGCGCGTTGCACATCGATGCCGCTGCCTATGCCGCCACGCTGCGCGGCCAGCGCCTCGACCTCACGCCGGTTGAATTTCGCCTGCTGGCCGCGCTTGCAGGCGCACCGGGGCGCATTCTGTCGCGCTCGAATCTGCTCGAGCAGATCTACGACGACCACCGCATCGTGACCGACCGCACGGTCGATACGCACATCAAGAATCTGCGCCGCAAGATGGAGCAGGTGAGCCCGGGCACCGAGATGATCCATTCCGTCTATGGCGTGGGTTACCGGCTCGACGCCTGAGGTTCAAGAAAACTCCTCCGTTTGCCCACGTTTTATGCAGGGTCGATGGCTACAGTAAGCGTATGGCTGGCGTGTCCGGCCGACGTTCTTATCAGGAGCTTCATCATGACCGCTGTGATTTCCCGCCGCCTGGCCGCTGCTGCTGCCGGGCTCGTTTTTTCGTGTGCCGCGGCGGCCCAGACTGCCGCACCGGGCGCCGCTCCGCTCTCACCGATGCAGCCCATGCAGTCGATACCACCGCATGGCTCCGGCATGATGGGGCGAGGGCCCGGCCCTGCATTCGGCCCAGGCGGTCCGCATGGCATGGGCTCCCATCATGGTGGCGCGCCTTTCCTGCGCGGCCTGGACCTGAGTGAAGCGCAGCGTGACAAGATCTTCGCCATCGAATATGCGCAGATGCCGGAAGCGCGCGAGCAGCGCAAGGCCATCGAGCACGCCCGGCGCGATCTGCATCAGATGGTGACTTCGGGCCAGTATGACGAAGCGCGCGCGCGCAGCCTGACCGAATCGCTGGGCCGCGCCGTGGCGCGCGAAGCGCAACTGCGTGCGCAAGCCGGCGCCAAGGTCATGCAGGTGCTCACGCCCGAGCAGCGCAAGCAGATCGCCGATCGTGAAGCCCAGCGTGTGGCCGAACTCCCGCCGGAACGCAACGAAGGTGCGCCGATGCCGGAACTGGCCGCGATGTAACGCGAAGCGCGATCAGCGGTAGACGACGACCGGCACGTCTGCGTAGGTCAGCACCTTGCGCGTCTCGTTGCCGATCAACAGTCGCCCCATCAGGCTGCGATGCCCGTGCGATGCCATGAAGATGACGTCGCACGCGTGCCGCTTGGCCGCGTCGAGAATGCCCAGGTAAGGCTCGGCAAACTGCGACACATCGCTGTCGAACTGCACACCTTCTTCCCGGGCGCGCTCTGCAATGCGCTCGATGCACTCCTTGGCGTAGCCCTGCACCGTTTCCATGTAGTACGCGTGTGGACACTCTCCCACGCCGGCCGAATAGGCCATGTTAGGAAATTCTTCAATGCACGTGTAGGCGGTGAGGCGGCAACCGGTCGCGCGCGCCAACTCGAGTGCGCCGTCGATGGCCTTGCGGCACTGCTCGGAGCCGTCGGTCGGCAAGAGGATATGGGTAAACATGGCGGTCTCCATGGGGAACCCATCTCCACGTTACTGCGCCGGCCAATGCGCCTCTATCGTGGAAAACGCTAGTGCAGCACAGCATTTCGGCCGATATGACGACCGTACGATCGCTGCATCGCGAAGCACGGTCGTTCGGATATTGACGTGGCAAATTGCGGCTTACCCGTGTTGCCACGCCAGCCGGTAGCGCGACGGCGGCGCGCCAAGCTGGAGTGCAAATCGCCGGCTGAAATGGCTCGGGCTGGCAAAGCCGCAGCGCTCGGCAATCGTCGCCAGCGCAAGGGTGGTGGTGCGCAGCAGCGTTTGTGCACGCGCCATGCGTTGCTGCATCACCCACTCATGCGGCGCGGCCCCGAACGATGCACGAAACATCCGCGCGAAATGGAATTCCGACAGGTTGGCTTCTGCCGCCAGTTGTCCGAGCGACAGGGGCAGATGCAGTTCGGCATCGATGCGGGCGGCAATGCGCCGGCACACGTGCGGCGCCAACCCGCCGCGCACGGCCAGCACCCGCGTGCGGCCCTGCGTCTGCACCAGATACGACAGCGTGTCGTTGGCCAGCGCGTTGGCGCGCATGCGGTCGTCCAGGTCGGTCCAATCGAGCTGAGCGATATTCGCGCAGGCTTGTGCGAGATGCACGTCTTCGATGAAGGTGCGGTCGTGCAGCGTGAACAGGCGGGGCTCTGCGTCGAGCAGACGCACGGCGTGCCCGGCCAGCGCGTCGGGCGTGAAATACAGATGAACGAAACGCATCGGCTGCTCGATCACCCAGCTCGACTGGTGTTCGGCCGGCAGCATGCACACGCGGCCCGGCGCGCCGAACAGGTGCGGCAGATCTTGCCGGTGCGTCGTGTAGCCGCCTTGCAGATAGACCGACAGCGTGTGGTGCCCGGGCTGGATGTAGCGGGCCTCGTCGTGCTCGTTGCGCCAGATGGCGGCGGTCACGCCATCGCCCAGGTTGGTGACGCGCTCGAGCGAAGCACGCGAGCCGCGTGCAAGCGTGCCGAAGACGCTCGCGTCTGCGGTTACGCGAGGATCAGCAGGTTGGGTCGATGGGGACGTGGGGGCGCGGCGCACGCGTCGATGTTACCAACGATGGCGCCGCGATGCGACGCAACGCGTCAGGGTGCTATCCGCCGCAGAGCTGGTGCGCCACCTCGCCCGCCAGGCCGACGCCATCCACGCGTTGCCAGCCGGCGTCGTTGGCGATCTGCCTTTCGCTGACGGTCAGCGCGCCCTGGTATAGCTTGGCTTGCGAAACCGAAAACTGCCGGCTGCGGCAATCGACGGTGTACAGAAAATCGGCCATGTCGCCGCGAAAGGCGCCGAACATGCGCTGCAGCGAGCGCATGCCCGCGCGGTTCGACGCTTCCACACGCACCCATGCGCTGACTGGGCCACTGGGCATGCGCTGGATGCTGCCGACGTCGAGCGACGCGTAGCTGTCCGGCTGATTGGGCAGCGGGATCCAGCGCTCCGCGCCGGCCACCGGCATGGACAGCGCTGCCAGCGCCACGAGCGCCACCAGCATGCCGGGCATGACGCGGCGCGCGAACAAGAAGGGTGTCATCTGGGCTTGCCGCCCGGTACGGGGATGGCAATCGAATCGGAATGGCTGCAGGCCATCATCACGCCGGCTTTGTCGACATCGATCATCACGGTGCCGGGCTTATCGGCCGTACTGGGCGTGGCAGCCAGGCTGCCCGACAGGCGCTGCATGATCGCGTGACAGGTCGGGGCGTTGGAAGCAACGGTGGTGGCTTTGCCCGCCTTGGGTGCCGGAAGCGGCGTGGGTGCCGCAACGGCAACCGGTGGCCGGCCGGAAGCAGCCGCCGGCGTCGGCGTCGTGAAAGCGTGCGCACGCGGCAGCGCAACGAGCGCAGCCAGCACGCTCACGGCAATCGGCAGCCGCGTGGTGCGCCGTGAAAGCGATCGATTGGGGGAGGACAGAGACGGCATGACAGTCCAGGCACGGGCATCCAAATTGCGCCTGCTAGGTCACGGGGCAGGCGCGCTCTTTCGACCAATAACGGCACGCTGCGCCCGAACTTGACGCGGCAATCTGCCTCATGGGTCACTCTTGCGTGATTTTGCCTGCGCAAAGCGACTTCACGTGAACGACATAATCGGGCAGGTCGGAACATTCTCACCAATGTAGCCACCAACGAATAGGTCGGGGAGATTTTCTCCGGCGTCGTTTGTATCGTGAAACGGGCCGCACATGAGTTCGCACATGCCGACGATGCAAGCAGGCGGGACAAGCAGCAACGGGGTTCGCGCAGTGCCAAAACAAATGGGGCGGCGGAAATGAAAATGGGATGGAATACCCGGTCTTTTCCGCCCTTTGTTTTTCCAAGGGGGCCACTATGATTCACAACATGGCGATGCGATGCGTGACTGCGTTGATTGCCCCATGGGTCGGTTCTCCTCTCTGGAACAGATCGACACGGTCCAGAGATTTCAACCCGCGCCTCGTCAACTGAGCGCGGGTTTTTTCTTGGGCGGCGCAAACGTAGGGTGGCCACCACACGGGCGTCAGGGGTATCACAGGCAATACCCTTCAGTTTTCCACCAGCCCGCCGTTGTGGTTAGGGTCGAGACACGTGTAGTCTCGCGACTCGCTTTCCCATTGCCGTCGCTGTTGCCGTTGTCGCCCAAGCCATCGCATTGCCCATGATCCAGTTCCTTCCGGCTCAGGCCGGAGCCTTTCCTGCAGATGTTGCGCCCAGCCCCGAGGCCGCGCAACGTCCGGTAGCGGTCACGGCCGGGGCGATGGCCGAAGGGCGTAACACCGATTTCGACGCGCTGTCTCGGCTGTCGTCCGACGCGGTATTGCTGACCGTGGATGGGCGCCTGGTGCAAGCCAACCCGGCCGCTGCCCGTCTGCTGGGCGCGCAGGATCCAGCGCAATTGGCAGGCCTGCAACTCGCCGGCCTGATTCATCCCGATGACGTTGCCCAGGTGGTGCCGCGCCTGGCGGGCATGGTGAGCAGCGGCGTGTCTGCCCAGCCCGTCGAGCACCGTCTCGTGCGTGCCGACTACACGCATGTTCTGGTTGCCAGCGAAGCCGCCGCGTGCGAGCACGAAGGCCAGCCCGCCGTCATGCTCGTGCTGCGTGAAGCCGTGTCGCGCCATGCGCTGGAGCGACACGCCGTGCAGGCCCGCGCCGAGGCGCTGTATGCGCGCCGCCTGCTCGCTTCGGAGAATGCCGTGCTTGCGCAACTTGCCTCCAACGCGACGCTGTCGACCGTGCTGCGCCACCTGTGCCTGTACGTCGAGCAGGTCTACCCGAATGCCATGTCGGCGCTGTTGTTGCTGGATGCAGGCTCGCAGACCCTGCGTGTGGCCGCCGCGCCCACGTTGCCTGCGGCCTATGCTGCCACGCTGGAAAACTCGCCTGTCGGCCCCGAGGCGGGCGCATGCGGTTGTGCCATGTACCTGGGCGACACCGTGTTCATCGACAGCATTGCGACCGACCCGCGCTGGCAGCGGGAGCGCACGGCAGCACTGGCGGCGGGCTTTGCTTCCGCCTGGGCGTTGCCGATCCGTTCATCGCGCGGGGACAAGCTTGGTGTGCTCGCGCTGTTCTATCGACAGCCGTGCATGCCCGTGGAAGAAGAACAGCATTTCCTTGACGACGTCACGCACCTGGCGGGCGTTGCCATTCAGAAAGACAACGTCGAACGTGGTCTGGCCGAAAGCGAAGAGCGCTACCGGCTGGCGATTTCGAACCTGCACGAAGGCGTCGTCATCATGTCGCCGGACGGTGTGGTGCAGGCCGCCAATGCCAGCGCCGAGCGCATCCTGCGGGTGCGTCCGGGCCAGCTTGTCGGCCGCAACCGGCTCGACCCGATTCAACGCGTCGTGGACGAGCACGGCAAGGAAGTCGGCTCGACCATGATGCCGTCCGGGCTGGTGCTGCGCACCGGCGAGCCCATCTTCGGCCGCGTCTACGGGCTATTGCTCAAGACCGGTGAACTGATGTGGGTGCGGCAGAACATCATTCCGATCCGTCGTCACGCCGAGCCCACACCCAGCAGCGTGATGCTGTCGTTTGCCGATATCACCGACATCAAGCGCGCCGAGCAGCGCCTGCGCCATCTGGCCGCGCACGACGCGCTCACGGGGCTGACCAACCGCAGCTTTTTCATCGCGCACCTGGAAAGCGCCATTGAGAGCGCGCGTGACGAGAGCCGCGAACTGGCGCTCTTCTTCCTCGACCTGGACCGCTTCAAGAGCGTGAACGACACCGCGGGCCATGCCTGCGGCGACACGCTGCTGCAAAGCGCAGCCGCGCGCCTGACCGATTGCATCGGCCCGGGCGACGTGATCGCCCGTCTGGGCGGCGACGAGTTCGTCATCCTCATCGACCAGCGTGTCGAGGGCAAGCGCATTGCGCTGCTGGCTGAACGTTTGCTTCAGGCCATGCGCGAGCCGTTCGATACCGTCAACGGGCGGTATTACCTGGGCGTGTCGATTGGCGTGGCGCTGTATCCGCACGACGGCATTTCGGGGTCCGACCTGCTGCGTTCGGCTGACGCCGCCATGTACCGGGCCAAGCAGAACGGCCGTAACCGTGCACAGTTCTACACGGCTGAACTGAACGCCCGCCTGCAACGTCGCTACATGCTGGAAAACGCGCTGCGCGACGCGCGCGAGAACAACGAACTGCAGCTCGTCTATCAGCCCAAGTACGACCTGGCCAGCCATCGCATCGTTGGCGCCGAGGCGCTGCTGCGCTGGAACAGCGCCAAGCTCGGAGCGATCTCGCCGGTGGAGTTCATCCCGGTGGCGGAAGAGACCGGGCTGATCGTACCGATTGGCGCATGGGTCCTGCGCCGTGCCTGCGAGCAGGCCGTGATCTGGTACGAAGCACTGGGCTACGACTTCCGCATGGCGGTCAACCTGTCGGCGCGCCAGTTCCAGGCCGGCGACGTGGTGCCGATGATCGAGCAGACGCTGGCCGACTCTGGCCTGCCGCCCACCGCGCTCGAAGTCGAAATTACCGAAAGCCTGCTGATGGGTGGTGCGGATGAAGTCCGCCCCATGTTCGATGCGCTCACCGCGCAGGGCATCCGGATCTCCATCGACGATTTCGGTACCGGCTATTCGTCGCTGTCGTATCTGCAGCGCTTCCCGATCAGCAACGTGAAGATCGACCGCTCGTTCATCACGGGCATTCCCGGCGACCCGGATTCCGTGGCGCTGACGGAGGCCATCGTCGCCATGGCCCGCGCCCTCGGCATGACGGTCACGGCCGAAGGCGTGGAAGACGCCGACCAGGTGGAATTCCTCGCCAAAGCGGGCTGCCAGGAAATCCAGGGTTACTACATCGGCAAGCCGGTCACGGCCGAAGGTTTCGACCGCTTGCTGCGGGCGCACCTGTCGGTGGTGGATGCCGGCGTGCGCGCCGCGCTGGGCTGACACTCCCGGCAGACTGCGCGGCTGACTGCGCCGTTCACACCGGCGTTTCTGCCGTTCGTCGCAATCCGCTCCCGCGTGCGGGGGCCGGCACCTAAGCTGGCGTCATTCCAACAGGGAGACCGCCATGCTCGAATCGATCGCCTCCATCGTCTCGCATACGCCCGCCTGGGTGTTCGTCGCGTTTGCCGTGCTGATTGCCATTGGGGTGCGTCAGATGCAGCCCCGCATCGTGTCGCGCCGCCGCCTGATCGTGCTGCCGCTCGTGGTGGCCGCGTATTCGCTTTACGGCGTGTCGATGGCAAGCCATGCCAGCCCGCTTGCGCTCACGATGTGGCTGGTCGCGGTTGTCGTGGCGTTCCTGGTGACGTATATGTCGCCGCCCAACGGCGCCGTCTCTGAAACGGCCCGCACTGTGCGTGTGCCGGGCAGCTGGGTGCCGATGGTCGTGATCGTGGGCCTGTTCGCCGCCCGCTATGCCTACAACGTGATGCTCGCGATGCACCCGGAAGTCTCGCACTCCGGCAGCTTCATGGCGCTGTTCAGCGCGCTGTTCGGCTTCCTGGGCGGCCTGCTGCTCTCGCGCTCGGTGCTGCTGCACGTGCGTACGCCGCGCCTGGCGGCGGCTTGAACCAGCAATCGGCGTTAACATCCGGCATGTTGCAATCTCCATTCAAGACGGGACGACATGCTGGAACTCGATGGCACCATCTGGCTACGCGCCGGTGAAGACAACTGGGGCGGGCGTGGCCGGATCGAACTGTTGGCTGCCATCGGGCAGACCGGCTCCATCACGGCAGGCGCCAAAGCCGTGGGCCTTTCCTACAAGGCCGCGTGGGACGCCATCGACACCATGAACAACCTGGCCGGCGAGCCGCTGGTGGTGCGCACCACGGGCGGCAAGGGCGGTGGCGGCAGCGTGCTGACGCCGCGTGCGCAACGGCTGATCGAGAGCTTTCGCGTGCTGGAAGCCGAGCACCGCCGCTTTGTCGAGCGCCTGGATGCGGCCGCGCAGGCCGCCAGTGAAGACGTCAACCTGCTGCGCCGCCTCATGTTGCGCACGAGCGCGCGCAATACGCTGTTCGGCACGGTCGAATCGGTCGCGCCGGGCGCCGTCAACGATGTGGTGACGCTGCGCCTGCCCGGCGGGCAGGCTGTCGCTGCCACCATCACCCAGGAGAGCACGCGCGTGCTGGGGCTGGCGCCGGGTGTGCAGGCCGTCGCGCTCATCAAGGCGCCTGCCGTGATGCTGATGCGCGGCGCCGGCGAGTGGCGGGTCTCGGCAGAAAACCAATTGCCGTGCGTGGTCACGGAAATCCGCGATGGCGCGGTGCAGGCCGAAGTGCGGCTGCGCCTGCTGGATGCGAGCGCCGCGTCGGCGGGGGAAACCGTGCTGGTGGCCATGCTCTCGCGCACGGCGGTTCAAACGCTGGCACTGGCCGCAGGCGTGGAAGCCGTCGCCGTGTTCGAGGCGTCGAGCGTGATCTTGGGATTGGCCTGACACCCTCATGACGCCGAAAACCCTGCTGATCGTCTACCACTCGATGACGGGCGGCGCGCGCCAGATGGCCGAGGCCGCGCAGGCGGGCGCCGCAGAAGAGGGCGGTGTGACTGTGCGCTTGCTGCACGCCGCGCAAGCCGGCCCCGACGATGTGCTTGCCGCAGACGGCTATCTCTTCGCGACACCCGAAAACCTCGCTGCCATCAGCGGCCAGCTCAAGGATTTCTTCGATCGCTGCTATTACCCTGCGCTCGACCGCATCAACGGTCGTCCATACGCGTGCCTGATCTGCGCGGGCAGCGATGGCCAGAATGCGGTGCGTCAGATTGAACGCATTGCCACCGGCTGGCGGCTCAAGCCCGTGGCCGAGCCGATCATCGTCTGCACGCATGCGCAGACGCCCGAGGCCATCCTGGCGCCAAAGCAGATTGGCGCAGAGGCTCTGGAGCGCTGCCGTGCCCTCGGGCAGGCCTTGGCAACGGGGCTCGCGTTGGGCGTGTTCTGACGCTAGCGGTTCACCACCGCCGTCAGATGTGGATACGGCGAGAGCGGCGGCGCATCGGGCGTCCGCACGGCATCGGCCACGACACGGCCGTCGCGCAGCTCGAATACGTGGTCCCCGAAGATCTCCACATCGGCCGGGTCGTGCGTGATCATCAGCATCGGCACCTGCAGCCGCGCTTGCAGGGCGGACAGCTCCGAGCGCATGCGCGTGCGCAACGCCGGGTCCAGCGCGGCAAAGGGCTCGTCGAGCAGCAGCATGGACGGCTCGGCGATGAGCGCGCGGGCCAGTGCCACACGCTGGCGCTGGCCGCCGGAAATCTGCGTCGGAAAATTGGCGGCGACGTTGCCCAGCTCAAACATGTCGATCCACTGCTGGACGCGCGGATCGTGGGTGCGGCGCGGCGGGTTGAACCACCCGCGCTTGAGCCCGAACGCGATGTTCTGCGCCACCGTCAGGTGGTTGAAGAGCGCGTAGTCCTGGAAGAGGTAACCGACGCGGCGTTCCTGCGCGCTGAGGTTGATGCCGTCGGCGTGGTCGAACAGCGTACGACCGTTGAGCATGATGCGGCCGCGCTCGGGCGTCATCAGGCCGGCAATGGCGCGCAGCGTGAGGCTCTTGCCGGCGCCTGAAGGGCCGTACAGCACCACGCGCCGGCTGTCCGAGCGCACGGCAATGTCGAGCGAGAACACCCGCGCCGCGCTGGTGAGCGTTTTCTGCACGACGAGGTCGATCATGCCGCCGCTCATGCCAGTTGCTCCTGCAGGCTCGGTGCGCGCCCTTGCAGCAGGCGGCTGGCCACGACCAGCACCACGATGCAGGTGACCGATGTGATCAGCACCAGCGTATTGGCCGTGGCGTCGTCGCCGGCCTGCACGGCTTCGTAGATGGCCACGGAGAGCGTCTGCGTGCGGCCGGGCAGGTTGCCGGCAATCATGAGGGTGGCACCAAATTCGCCCAGGGCACGTGCAAAGGCCAGCAGCACGCCGGCAGCAATGCCGCGCGCGGCCAGTGGCAGCGTGACGCGAAAGAACACGGCGGCCTCGGGCAGGCCCAGCACGCGCGCCGCGTTTTCCAATTGATGATCGACGCCTTCAAAGGCGGCGCGTGCCGACTTCATGACCAGCGGAAACGCCACCACGGTGGAGGCAATCACCGCGCCTTGCCAGGTAAAGACGAGCTGGATGCCCATGCTGTCGAGCCACCCGCCGATCGTGCCGCGCCGGCCCAGCAGCACCAGCAGGTAATAGCCGAGCACCGTCGGCGGCAGCACCAGGGGCAGCGTCAAGACCGAATCGATGACCTCGCGCAGGCGGCTGCGCGTGCGTGCGAGCGCGTAGGCCGCGCCCACGCCCAGCACGAGGTTGAGGACGGTCGCCCAGCCCGCCACCTTGAGTGAGAGCAGCAGAGGCGTCCAGATGGAAGCAGACATGCGGATACGTTGGGAAGCTGCCGTCGGCCGGCCGGGTCATGCCCGCGAACGGCGCGGTGCGTCGGGTGCCGGCGACAGATTGGGTGAGTTATCCGCAATATAGGGTTGGATATAACGCCAGGTCAATCCTGGCATGTTGCGCAGCACTGCGCGAAAGTCGCATGGGCGTAGGTCGCAGGCAGTCCACAGCAAAAAAACGCGGCCGAAGCCGCGCAGATCTCGCTTTCCAGAGAGAGGGGGCAATGCTTTCGTTACTGTTGCGCCACCGTTGCGGGCTGGGCCGCATTGGCCGCATTGGCCGCGGCGGCTGTGTTAGCCGGTGTAGCCGGTGCGGCTGACGGAAGATCCCCCCAGCCGCCGCCCAGCGCCTTGATGAGCCCCACGGTGGAGTTCATGCGGCTGCCGGCCAGCTGCACGCCGATGCGTTCGGCGGACAGCATGTTGCGCTCGGCATCGATCACGTCCAGGTAGTTGACCGACCCCGCGTTGTAGCGCGTACGCGAGAGTTGCGCGGCGCGCGTGGAAGCGCGCACGGCGTCGTCCTGTGCCTTGGCCTGATCGGCCAGCAGACGCAGTTCCGAGAGGTTGTCTTCCACCTCGCGGAAGGCGACGAGCACGCTTTCGCGGTAGTTGGCGACGTTCTCTTCATACGCGGCACGCGCCTGCTTCACGCCGGCGCTGCGAGCGCCACCGTCGAAGATCGGCAGCGACAGCGCGGTGCCGACCAGCGGGCCGAGAATCCACGTGCGGCTGCCCCACTTGAGAAGGTCGCCGATGTCGTGCGATTCGTAGCCGAAGCCGCCCGTGAGCTGCAGTTGCGGAAAGAACGCCGCGCGCGCCACGCCAATGCGTGCGTTGGCCGCAGCCATCGAACGTTCCGCCGCAGCCACATCGGGACGGCGCTCCAGCAGGGCGGAGGGCAGGCCCGCCGGTACGCGCACTTCGGCCGATTGCAGCGGGTCTGCGCCCATCGTGAAATCAGCTGGCGCCTTGCCCAGCAGCGTTGCCAATGCATGCTCCAGCACGGCACGACGGCGCTGCACGCCGATGCGATCCGAGCGTGCCGTCGCGAGCTCGGCATCAGCGCGGGCGACGTCCAGTTCGCCAATGTCGCCGGTGTTGAAGCGGCGCTGCACGAGCTTGAGCGCCTCTTCGCGGCCGACCAGCGTGCGGGACAGCAAGGCTTCTTCCGCATCCAGCGTGCGCAGGCTGAAGTACGTCTGCGCCACGTCGGCCTGCAATGACAGGCGGGCGGCGCGGTACAGCGCTTCGACACGCTCGGCATCGGCCCCGGCGGCATCGATGTTGTTGCGCACGCGGCCGAACAGGTCGACCTCATACGCTACGGTGGATTGCGCGCGCCAGTACGTCTGCGGCTGCACGGGCGCGCCGACCGGCAAACCGGCCGATGCCGCCGAAGCCCGCTGGCGCGTCGGGCCGAAGCCCGCATCCAGTTCCGGGAACAGCGATGCACGGTTGGCTTGCACGAAGGCGCGCGCCTGGTTCACGCGCGCGGCTGCGGCGGCCAGCGTGGGGCTGGCTTCAGCGGCCTGCGCTTCGAGCTTGTCGAGCGTCGGGTCGTTGAAGATCTTCCACCACGCGCCGTCGGCGGGCAGGGCAGGCTCGGCGGTCTTCCACTTGCCTTGCTCGCCTGCAGCCAACGGTGCGTCCGCGGTTTGTGCAGCTTCCTTGAAGGCGTTGGGTGTGCCAACGTCCGGCTTCTCGTAGGTCGGGGCGAGCGAGCAGGCCGCGAGGAACAGCGCGGCGGCCAGCGCCAGCGGGGTCCAGCGGCCCGACCGCATGGCCGGACCTGTTTGTTGTTGTGTCGACGCGTTCATAGCGATGTCTTGAAGAGTATTGACCTTAGTGCTGGGTCGACGGCACAGGCAGCGTGCCATCCAGGTCCAGATCACGATCGGGGGCGTCTTCCGAGCGCTGGCCGCGGCGTGCCGCCAGCGTGCGCAGCAGCACGTAGAACACCGGCGTGAGGAACAGGCCGAACAGCGTCACACCCAGCATCCCCGCGAACACGGCCACGCCCATGGCATGACGCATTTCCGCACCGGCGCCGGTCGATACCACCAGAGGCACCACGCCCATGATGAAAGCGATCGACGTCATCAGGATCGGGCGCAGACGCAGGCGGCAGGCCTCGATGGCGGCTTCGACGATGGTGCGTCCCTGCAGCTCCAGCTCCCGCGCAAACTCCACGATCAGGATGGCGTTCTTACACGCCAGCCCCACCAGCACCACCAGCCCGATCTGCGTAAAGATGTTGTTGTCTCCATGCGAGACCCACACGCCCAGCATGGCGGCAAACAGGCTCATCGGCACGATCAGGATCACGGCCAGCGGCAGCGTCAGGCTTTCGTACTGTGCGGCGAGCACCAGGAACACCAGCAGCACGCAGATCGGGAAGATCCACACGGCCGAGTTGCCGGCCAGGATCTGCTGATACGTCAGATCCGTCCACTCGAAGCGCACGCCCTTGGGCAGCGTTTCATGCGCAATGCGTTCCACTGCCGCTTGTGCCTGGCCCGACGAGAAGCCGGGGGCCGGGCCGCCGTTGATGTCGGCAGCGGTGTAGCCGTTGTAGCGCACGACCATGTCCGGCCCGAAGCCTTGCGACACGCGCAGCAGCGATGACAGCGGCACCATCTCGCCCGCGGTGTTGCGCGTCTTCAGCTGCAGGATGTCTTCTGCATGGGCGCGGAACGGCGCGTCTGCCTGCACCTTCACCTGATACGTGCGGCCGAAGCGGTTGAAGTCGTTCACGTACAGCGAGCCCAGATACACCTGCATGGTGTCGAACACGTCCGTGACGGGCACGCCAAGCTGCTTGGCTTTCACGCGGTCCAGGTCGGCGTTCAGCTGCGGCACGTTGATCTGGTAGCTCGAGAACGACGGGCCCAGCTCAGGCGTCTGGCGTGCCTTCGCCATGAAGGCCTGCGTGGCGGCAAAGAGCTGTTCGTAGCCGACCGAACCCCGGTCTTCGATCTGCATCTTGAAGCCACCCACCGTACCCAGGCCCTGCACCGGCGGCGGCGGGAAGACCGCAATGAAGGCATCCTTGATCGCACCGTACTGCTGGTTCAGCTGCCCGGCGATGGCACCGCCCGACAGGTTGGCACCCTTGCGCTGATCAAACGGCTTGAGCGTGACGAACACAATGCCGGCGCTCGGGCTGTTGGTGAAGCCGTTGATCGACAGGCCCGGGAACGCCACAGCGCTTTCCACGCCCGGGTGCTTGAGGGCGATATCCGACATGCGGCGGATCACGTCTTCCGTGCGGTCCAGCGAGGCACCGTCCGGCAGTTGCGCGAAGCTCACCAGGTACTGCTTGTCCTGCATCGGCACGAAGCCACCCGGCACCTTGTTGAACAGCAGCGCGGTCGCACCGATCAGCGCCAGGTAGATGCCCAGCATGACCGCCTTACGGCCGATCACGCGCGACGTGCTGCGGCCATACGATTCCGATGCGGCGCCAAACACGCGGTTGAACGGGCGGAAGATCCAGCCCAGGCCCTTGTCCATTGCACGCGCGAGCCAATCCTTCGGTGCGTCATGGCTCTTGAGCAGCAGGGCGGCCAGCGCCGGCGACAGCGTGAGCGAGTTGAAGGCCGAGATGACGGTCGAGATCGAGATCGTCAGCGCGAACTGCTTGTAGAACTGACCGGTCAGGCCCGTCATGAAGGCCAGCGGCACGAACACGGCAATCAGCGTCAGGGCAATGGCGATGATCGGGCCGCTCACCTCGCGCATGGCCTTGTACGTCGCCTCGCGTGGCGATAACCCTTCGGCGATGTTCCGCTCGACGTTTTCCACCACCACGATGGCATCGTCCACCACGATCCCGATCGCCAGCACCAGCCCGAACAGCGAGAGCGCGTTGATCGAGAAGCCGAACATCAGCATCAGGCCAAACGTACCGATGATCGACACCGGCACCGCCAACAGCGGAATGATCGACGCACGCCACGTCTGCAGGAACAGGATCACCACGAGCACCACAAGCGCCACCGCTTCCAGCAGCGTGTGCGTGACGGCTTCGATGCTCGAGCGGACGAACTGCGTCGGGTCATAGACGATGCGGTAGTCCACGCCTTCGGGAAAGTCTTCCTTCAGCTCGGCCATCGTCTTGCGCACGTCATCCGAAATCTGCAGCGCGTTGGAACCCGGCGCCTGGAAGATCGGAATGGCCACCGCCTGCTTGTTGTCGAGCAGCGAGCGCAGGCCGTATTCCGACGCAGCCAGTTCGATGCGGGCCACGTCACGCAGGTACGTGACGGCGCCATCGGGCGAACTCTTCAGGATGATGTCGCCGAATTCCTGTTCGGTCTTCAGGCGCCCCTGCGCGTTGACGGACAGTTGCAGGTCCGTGCCCGGCACCGACGGCGAACCGCCGATCACACCGGCTGCCACCTGCACGTTCTGGTCGCGGATGGCCTTGACCACTTCGTTGGCCGTCAGGCCGCGTTCGGCGACCTTGTTCGGGTCGAGCCACACGCGCATCGAGTAGTCACCCGAGCCGAACAGCTGCACCTGGCCCACGCCGCTGATCCGCGCAAGGCGGTCCTTGACGTTCAACACGGCGTAGTTGCGCAGGTACGTCATGTCGTAGCGGTCGTTGGGCGACAGCAAGTGCACCACCATCGTCAGGTCGGGGCTGCTCTTGATGGTCGTCACACCCAGGCGCTGCACCACGTCGGGCAGGCGCGGCAGTGCCTGCGACACGCGGTTCTGAACGAGCTGCTGCGCCTTGTCCGGGTCGGTGCCCAGCTTGAAGGTGACCGTCGTGGTCATGTTGCCGTCGCTGTTGGCCTGCGACTGCATGTAGAGCATGTTCTCGACGCCGTTGATCTGTTCTTCGAGCGGCGAGGCGACGGTCTCGGCAATCACCTTCGGGTTGGCGCCCGGGAACTGCGCGCGCACCACCACCGAAGGCGGCACGACCTCGGGATACTCCGAGATCGGCAATCGCCAGATCGAGATGATCCCGATCAGCAGGATCAGCGTGGATAACACGCCCGCAAAGATCGGGCGGTCCACGAAAAATTTAGAGAAGTTCATGGCTGTGAGCGATGAGGTTCAGTCGCAATCCGGCGCGCTCAGGCGCGGTCGGCCGGAAGGCGTTGGGCGTTGGCTGTAGTCTTGGCGTTCGCGGGCTTGGTTTCGGCCTTGGCGGCGGGCGCAGCGGATGTGTCGGCTTTCGCCTCGGCGGGTGCGGCCGGGGCTTCCGGCTGTGCGCCCGGCAACACCACGCGCTTGGTGACGAGGCTATCCATGGTCACCGTGTTGGGTGCCACGGCGTCGCCCGGGCGCACGCGCTGGATGCCATTCACGACGATGCGCTCGCCGGCCTTCAGACCCGACTTCACCACGCGCAGGCCGTCAACCGAGGCGCCCAGTACCACCGGGCGATAGCTCGTCTTGTTGGCGGCATCCACCACCAGGACGAACTTCTTGTCCTGGTCCGTACCGATGGCCTTGTCGCTGATGAGGATGGCGTCGTGCGGCGCGCCGGTGCTCATGCGCACGCGGGCGTAGAGGCCTGGCGTGAGGCGGCCGTCCGCGTTGTCGAGCGTGGCGCGCACGCGGATCGTGCCCGAGCGCACGTCCAGCCGGTTGTCGACGGACTGGATCACGCCCTCGCGCGTGTAGCCGTCTTCATTGGCCAGCCCGATGTAGACCGGCGTCTTCGCGCCCTGGGCGGCCTTGGCGGAGTAGCGCAGGTAGCTTTGTTCATCCGCATCGAACGCCACGTACATCGGCGAGACCGATACCAGCGTCGTCAATACCGGGGCAGCGCCACCGGCGGAGACGACGTTGCCGACCGTAATCTCAGCGCGCGACACGCGGCCCGCGACGGGCGCAACGATGTGCGTGTACTCCAGGTTCAGCTTGGCGGCTTCCAGCGCGGCGGCGGCGCCTTGCAGGTTGGCCTGTGCCTCGCGTGCGGCGTTTTCCTTCTCTTCGAACTCGCGGCGCGCGATGGCGTTGTCGGCCACCAGCTTTTGCGCACGGTCCAGCTCCGAGGTGGTGTAGGCCACGCGGGATTTGGCGGCGGTCAGCGCGGCTTGCGTGCGTGCGACTTCGGCGGCGTAGGGGCGCGGGTCGATGGTGAACAGCGCGTCGCCCTTCTTGACGATGCTGCCGTCCTTGAAGTGGACGGCGGTGACGGTGCCGCTCACCAGCGGGCGGACTTCCACGCGTTGAACGGCTTCGATGCGGCCGGAAAACTCATCCCATTCGGCCACGTTCTTGGCCAGGACCGGCGCCACATCCACCGGCGTGGCAGCGGGGGCGGCTGCCGGCTGCTGCGATGCGCCGGCACTGGAGATCAGACCGTAGGTGCCAACGGCTGCAACGCCGAGCACGGCGGCAACCGAAATGGCGAGTGTGCGTTTGGACAGGCTCATGATGACTCTCTCGATTTTGTTGGGTAAGCAAAGAGAAAAAGACTGGATAAAAGCGCTTGGGCCGCAGCGTAGAAATACGCGGGCGGCCTCGCACTCCGTTTCTTGTTGTATGGGTTCAGCCAGGCGTCTCCCCGGTCGGGTCAATGGAGGTGCGGTCCTTTCGGTCCGCACGGGGACGGCGTTTGCGCGGGACGGCCGCCTGGCGCGTCATGCCAAGGTGCCAGCGCAGGAAGCACGTCATCTCGTCTTGCGCGACCGCGCTCATCGCGATCGAGTCATGGCAGGCCTCGTTCACGCGCACGACCTGCGTGACGACGCCCGCTTCAATGAGGCACGCTGCATAGCGCTCTGCTTCGGTGCGCAGCAGGTCTTGCGGCGCAGTGAGCAGCAGGGCGGGGGGCAGGCCCTGCAGACGGCGCGATTCCACCGGCGCGGCATAGGGGTGCACGCGCTCGGTCGGGCGGGGCAGGTACTGGCGATAGCAATCGGCACAGACTTCAGCAGAGTTGTCTGCGTTGGCCAGGTGGTCGGGGCGCACGCGTGCCATGGTTGGATCGAGCATCGGCGCGATCAGGACCTGTGCACGCAGGTGCGGGCCGCCGCGGTCGCGCGCAATCATCGACAGCGCGGCCGACAGGTTGCCGCCGGCGTCATGTCCGGCCACGGCAATGCGGCGACGATCAATACCCCATGCGCCAGCATGGTCCGCCATGCAGCACAGCGCGGCGTATACATCTTCCGGGGCGGCCGGAAAAGGCGCTGCGGGCGCCAGCGAATAGCCGACCGTCACCACCACCGCCGGCAATGTGGCCGCCAGGTGGCGCGCCGGCGCATCTGCGTCGTTAATCGAGCCGCGCACGAAACCGCCGCCATGCAGGTACAGCACGCCAGGGCGGCGCAGCGGTGCGGCGGCATCGTCGGTGTCCATTTCTGGGCGGAACACACGCAGGCGGATCCGGCCCGCGTAGCCCTGCGTCCAATAGTCTTCGGCCGTGACCTCGCGCGGCAACGGCGCCACGCCGGCCGTTTCCTTGCACGCAGAAGCTTGCTCAGGCAGCGTCGATGCTGCGTCGCGCAAATTGTTATTCAGTGCAACATTTGTGGGAGCGGGCGTTGCGTACGGTCGCGCTGGGCGAACAGCGGCCGATGCCGCATCGCTGGGCGGCGAGCGATCCGAAACAACGAGGCGCGGTGGAGAAGAACCCATGATGTCAGGCAGGGCTTACCTTTGCGGATCACCCGGATATCGATGGGCTGAATGATGGTGATTAGACGAACGCGGATAAATGCCTATAATTAGACATCACTATTAGTTGCAGCCGAACAATCAGAATTTACGGTTGTGCTACAAAGTGTCCATGCTCAAGGCCGATCTTGTTGCACTGCGAAAACCCGTAGTCGCAGCTTTCCTGATCGCGCCTGATGCTCAGAACGCGTGCGTGTTCTGGAGCATGAGCAGACCCCTTGATTCCACAAGTCCGGCGCATTGCCCGTTTTGATTCGGGCAGTGCGCCCGCCCCGTGGAGTCCGTCCCTAAGGAGCCGCAGATGGATCGCTTGCAGGCCATGCAGGTTTTCACGCGCGTTGTGGAAGCCAGCAGCTTCACCAAGGCTGCCGACAGCCTTCAGTTACCCCGCGCCACGGTGACGAACCTGGTGCAAAGCCTTGAGGCGCATCTCGGCGTGCGCCTGTTGCACCGGACCACGCGCCGCGTGAATGTCACCGCCGATGGCGCTGCGTATTACGAGCGCTGCGTGCGTCTGCTCGGCGATCTTGAAGAGACGGAGGCTGCGTTCTCGCAAAGCTCGTCGGGCGCACGCGGCACCTTGCGCATCGACGTGCCTGCGTCGATTGGCAAACGGTTGCTTGTGCCGCGCATTCGCGATTTTCACGAGGCGTACCCCGATCTTCAGTTGGAGATCGGCATGAGCGACCGCACCGTCGACCTCGTGCAGGAAGGCGTGGATTGCGCGGTGCGCGGCGGCGAATTGCAGGACTCCAGCCTCGTCGCGCGGCGCATCGGCCAATTGTCGATGGTCAATTGCGCGTCACCGGAATACCTTGCCCGCTGCGGCACGCCCAAGACGTTGGAAGACCTGCAGGACCACACGGCGGTGAATTACTTCTCAGCGCGCAACGGCCGCCGCATGGATTGGGATTTCGTGATCGACGGGCAGAAGCAGATCCATAAGGTCCGCAGCATGGTGTCCGTCAACGATGCCGAATCGGCAGTGGCGTGCGGGCTGCATGGCCTCGGGCTGCTGCAGACTTCGCGCTTCCTGGTGTACGAGCATTTGATGTCGGGCGCGCTGGTGGAAGTGCTGCCGGACTATATTTCCGAGCCGGTGCCCGTATCGGTGGTGTATCCGCACAACCGGCACCTGTCGCCCAAGGTGCGGGTGTTTGTGGACTGGGTGGCGACGCTGTTTGCCGACCATCCGTGCCTGCAGCTCAAGGAAAATCCGCGACTGCACATTGTTAGCGCCGCCTGAACAGTTATTTCCGCAAAGTCGCATTTATCAGACGGGAGCAACGATCTATTCTGCCTTCCAAGCGCAACAACGAGCGCAAACGAACAAGGAATCGATCATGAACTCCCGCCTCTTCTCCGCCTTCTCCCGTCGCGCTGTCCTGGCCATGGTGGCCACCGTGTCGGCTTCCGCCACGCTGCTGTCGCAGCCCGCAACGGCGTCCATCCAGCCCAACTTTGACGCTCCGGCCGCAACGCAGGCTGGTCGCTTTGATCCGTACACGCAAGGCGCTGACCGTCAGGCCGACACGTATGGCTACCTGTCGTGGAAGAGCGATCGTTTTGACCCGTACAGCCAAGGCGCGGATCGCCAGGCTGATACGTATGGCTACCTGTCGTGGAATGGCGATGCGAGCTATCCGAACGGTGGCGCTGCATCGCGCGCATAAACCGCGCAGCGACTGAATTTATCCTCCTCCCTGTTTGCGGCGTGACTTCAGCGGTCACGCCGCATTTTTATTGTTCGGGCGGTCGGCAGACCCTTTGGCGCTAACGTGCCAAGGCACCCATGTTGGGTTGGGAGTATCGTGGCAGGCATGCAGACCGTCGTGCTCACGTTCGATTCCGGCCTCACGCCGCTTCTTCCGATTGCGTTGCGTGGGCATCCCGTTGTGCGCGCGTGGGCAGAGGGCGCCACGCTCAAGCACGCCATCGAGGCGCTTGGGGTGCCACATACTGAGATTGGCCAGGTGCTGGTGGATGGCCGGGCCATGGCGCTGGAGGCGTTGTTGCCGGCCCGGGGCCACGTGGCCGTTTCAGCTGTGGAGCCCTTCTTGCCGGCGGCGCCGCTGCACTTCCTGTGCGACGCGCACCTGGGCGCCACGGCGCGCCTGCTGCGCATGGCCGGTTTCGATACCGCCTACGACAACAACTACGCCGACGCGGCCATCGAAGCGCTCGCCCACGAGGAAGACTGGATCGTGCTGTCGCGTGACCGTGAGCTTCTCAAGCGGCGCGGCATCCGGCGTGGCGCGTTCATCCGTGCGCGCGAGCCGCAGGCACAGATGCGTGAAATCGTCACACGCCTGCGGCTCGCTGATGTGGCGAAGCCGTTTTCGCGCTGTCTCGAGTGCAATGTGCTGCTGCGGATGCTGAGCCCGGAAGAGGCTTCCGCCAGCGTGCCGCCCCGCGTGCGTGAGCGCCAGCGGCTCTTTAGCACCTGTGATGTCTGCCGCCGCGTCTATTGGCCCGGTTCGCACTGGGCGCGCATGAATGCCGTGCTGGCCGACATGCTGTGGCCCGAGGCCGGCGCATCGGCTGACTCAGCGGAAACCGCCGAGCGCATGCCGCGCACTGGCAGCGCAGGCGCCTGACTACTGGGGCGACGCGTTGCGCAAATCGGCGACGAAGCGTTCGCGCCAGATGGTGAGATTGGCCGCACGCAGCCTATCCATCATGTGGGCGTAGCGCGCCTTGCGTTCTTCCAGCGGCATCGTCAACGCACGGTTCAGCGCCTCGGCCATGCCGCGCGTGTCATACGGGTTGACGATCAGTGCGGCATCCAGCTCGCGCGCCGCGCCGGCAAAGCGCGACAGCACGAGCACCCCCGGGTCTTCCGGGTCTTGCGCGGCCACGTATTCCTTGGCGACGAGGTTCATGCCGTCACGCAGGGGCGTGACATAACCGATCTGCGAGCTGCGGAAAAGCGCCATCAGCACGCGCCGTTCGTACTGCTTGTTGATGTAGCGGATGGGTGTCCAGTCCAGCTCCGAATGCTTGCCGTTGATGCGGCCTGACTCGGCTTCCAGTCGCTGCCGGATCTGCTGATAGCTCTGCACGTCCTGGCGCGAGGTCGGCGCAATCTGGATGAACGTCACATGCCTGCGGTGGTCCGGAAAATCATCCAGCAACTGCTCGAACGCGCGGAAGCGTTCCGGCAAGCCCTTCGAATAATCCAGCCGGTCCACGCTCATGATGAGCTTCGTGGGCTGCTGACCTTGGCCTTGCCCCTGAGGTGCAATCCTCTCGCCGCGCACACTCGCATGCCGTGCGAACGGATTGCGCCGTGCCAACGACGCCTTCGCCTGCTGCGCGATCTCGTCCGGATGCACGCCGATCGGGTAGACCTCGGCGCGCAGCGTGTGGCCATAGGCGTGCACGGGGCCGTTCTGTTCCTTTTGTTCGATGTAGCCGCGCGCCTCGCGCTCGATGTAGTCGTAGAAGGCGACACGATCGGTCTCGGTCTGGAAACCGACCAGATCGTACGCACACAGCGCGCGCATCAGGTCTTCATGCGGCGGAATCGTCGTCAGGATTTCCGGCGACGGAAACGGAATGTGCAGGAAGAACCCGATGCGGTTGGTGAGCCCCAGCGCGCGGCACTCCGCGGCAAAGGGGATCAGGTGATAGTCGTGTACCCAGAGGATGTCGTCGGGCTGCACCAGCGCCTTGAGCTGATGTGCAAACTGCGCATTGACGCGCCGGTAGCCGTGGTATTCCTGGCGCTCGTAGCGCGACAGATCCACGCGGTAGTGGAAGATCGGCCACAGCGTTGCGTTGGCAAAACCGCGGTAGTACTGGTCGTAGTCCTTGCGGTTCAGGCCGACGGTGGCATAGGTGATGTTGCCCTTGGTGACGATGTTCGGCTCGTGCGACACGGTGGTCGCGGTTTCGCCGCTCCAGCCAAACCAGATGCCGCCGGTTTCGCGCAGCGCGTCGAACACGCCAACGGCCAGGCCCCCCGCCGTCCCCTGGCCTTCGGCAACGGGCGCGACGCGGTTGGAAACCACAATGAGTCGGCTCATGTGGCACCTCGCTCGGACGGGGCCGTGAGCGTTGCCAGCCAGGCCCGCAATGCCGCCGCATCTGGCACGCGCCAACGCGCCTGGCTCGGGCCTGCGCCGACCTTGATCGACCAGCCGTCCAGCGCATTGACGGCATCGAACGCGCTTTCATCGGTCAGGTCGTCGCCGGCAAACAGCACGGTGCGGCCCATGAAAGGCGGCTCGGTCATCAGTGTGTGGACCACATCGCCCTTGCTGGCGCCACGCGGTTTGAGTTCGACGACCATCTTTCCCGCCTGCAGGCGCACGTGGTCGGCATAGCTGCGCGCGAGACGGTCGGCCAACGTCAGCACGGCGTTTTCGGCTTCAGGTGCGTGGCGGTAGTGCAGGGCAAACGCAATGCCCTTGCTCTCCAGCACCACGCCGGAGAACTGCGTCGACAACTGCGTGAGTTCTGCGCGCAACTCGCGCTCCAGTTGCGCGAGTGCATCTGCGTCAGCGTTCAGGCGGACGAAGCCGCCGTCTGCATAGCGGCGTTCGGCGCCGTGCACACCGGCGATGACGAGGCCGGGCAGAGACAGGCGCGACTCCACGTCATGCACCGTGCGCCCGCTGATGATCGCCAACGCGCCCCCGCTGGCGGCATGCAGCGCGGCCAGTGTTTCGCGCAGCGGCGCAGAAACATGCACCGCTTCGGGTTGCGGCGCGATATCGACGAGGGTGCCGTCAAAGTCGAGCAGGAAGGCCGTTCGGCCCAGGTCGAGCGAGGGCAGGGGCGCCGCGTTGGCAGAAGACTGGGGAGAGACGTTCTTGGACAAACCGGTTCTGGTGAATGTGCGTGATGCGCCTGTTCACGCAAGAACCGGGCCGACCGCGCCCGCCGTTGTCATTTCGGCATTCGCGGCGGGCGGGAGAGGGTGGCGAGATTGTAAAAATGGGCACGTGATGCAAAACCTTCACATCCCACGTGCCCAAGGCGTCACAGCGATGCCGCCAGACGCGTTCCCTGGTCGATCGCGCGTTTGGCGTCCAGTTCGAGCGCCTCGTCCGCACCACCGATGACGTGCACCTTTGCGCCGCCCGCCTGCAGCGGCGCAACGAGTTCGCGCAATGGCTCTTGCCCGGCGCACAGCACGATGGAGTCAACCGGCAGCCATTCGGCGGCCTCGCGTTTTTCGCCGTAGCTCACGAGCAGGCCTTCGTCGCCGATGCGCTCGTAGTTCACGCCACCCACCATGCGCACGCCCAGATTCTTGAGGCTGGTCCGATGAATCCAGCCCGTGGTCTTGCCGAGACCGCCGCCGAGTTTGCCGGCACGCCGCTGCAGCAGGACGATGTCGCGCGCGGGTGTTTGCGGTTCGGGGCGGATGCCATCCACACCGCCACGCACTTCGGTCGGATCACCCACGCCCCATTCGGCGCGCCACGTCTGCAGATCGAGCGTGGGCGAGTGGCCATCAAGCGCGAGGAATTCCGCTACGTCAAAGCCGATGCCGCCTGCACCGACAATCGCGACGCGCTTGCCCACCGGCTTGCGATGGCGCAGCACATCGATGTACGACAGCACGCTCGGATGGTCCTGCCCCGGAATCTTCGGGTTGCGCGGCGATACGCCCGTCGCGATGATGATCTCGTCGTACTTGGCCGCAAGAAGCTGCGGCGCATCCACGCGTGTACCGAGGCGCAGCGTCACGCCCGTTGCTTCGACGCGGCGCGTGAAGTAACGCAGCATCTCGTGAAACTCTTCCTTGCCCGGGATCGTCTTTGCCATGTTCAACTGGCCGCCGAGTTCCGGTGCTGCGTCGAACAGGTCGACGGCGTGCCCACGTTCGGCCAATGTGATGGCTGCCGACAGGCCGGCAGGCCCTGCGCCGACCACCGCAAACCGCCGCTTGGCCGGCGTGGGGCGAATGACGAGTTCGGTCTCATGACATGCGCGCGGGTTGACGAGGCAGCTCGCAATCTTGGCCTTGAAAGCGTGGTCCAGACACGCCTGGTTGCAGGCGATGCAGGTGTTGATGTCCTGCGCGCGGTTCGTGGCGGCCTTGCGTACGAAGTCGGCATCGGCCAGCAGCGGCCGGGCCATCGAAACCATGTCGGCGCACCCGTCGGCCAGCACGGCCTCCGCCACCTCGGGCGTGTTGATGCGGTTGGACGTCACCAGCGGAATGCCGACCTCGCCCTTCATCTTCTTCGTGACCCACGCAAACGCCGCACGCGGCACGCTCGTCGCAATGGTCGGGATGCGCGCCTCGTGCCAGCCGATGCCCGTGTTGATGATGGTGGCACCCGCGCGCTCCACGGCCTTGCCAAGCTGCACGACTTCTTCCCACGAGCTGCCGTCGGGAATCAGGTCGATCATCGACAGGCGATAGATGATGATGAAATCCTTGCCGACCGCCTCGCGCGTGCGCTGGACGATTTCCACGGGCAGGCGCATGCGGTTGGCATAGCTGCCGCCCCAGTCGTCCGTGCGCTTATTGGTGTGGGTGACGAGGAACTGGTTGATGAAGTAGCCCTCGGAACCCATGATCTCGACGCCGTCGTAGCCGGCTTCGCGGGCCAACTGGGCGCAATGCACGAAGGCGCGAATCTGCCGCTCGATACCGCGCACCGACAACTCGCGCGGCGTGAACGGGCTGATGGGTGAGCGCAGCGCCGTGGGCGCAACGGCGAACGGGTGATAGCCATAGCGGCCGGTGTGCAGGATCTGCAGGGCGATCTTGCCGCCTTCTTCATGCACGGCGTTGGTGACCGTGCGGTGGCGGCGCGCAGCGCCATGTGTGGCGAGGCGCCCGGCAAAGGGCTTGGTCCAACCCGCAATATTCGGTGCGAATCCGCCGGTGACCATCAGGCCGACATCGCCGCGAGCGCGCTCGGCAAAGTAGGCGGCCAGCCGGTCGAAGTGGTTGCCATCTTCCAGCCCAGTGTGCATCGAGCCCATCAACACGCGGTTCTTGAGCGTGGTGAAGCCAAGGTCGAGCGGTTGGAGCAGGTGGGGGTAAGGCGAGGAGGGCGTGGAGGAGGACATGTCCGGCGCAGGGCAGCGGCGCTGCGATGAGGTGGAAACGCGCCGGACGGTAGCACCCAAGCGCCCGTTGGAACAACAGGGCGGGGTTCTAGATGTGTGGGCTGCGCGTCAGGATTTTCCCGACTTATTCGTGTCGTCTTCGACTGGCTTGCCGAGCAGCGCCTTCAGCAGTTTGTTCTGGGGAATCGCCTTGCCGGTGCCCTGGCCGGGCTTGCCGGTGCGCTGGCTGTCGCGCTTGAGATTGTTGGCGATCTTGAGGCCCTTGAGTTTTTCGAGGTCGGTTTTCTTCACGATGAGGTCCGCAATGGGATACATGAACTGCGTGTTACGCTCGGCAGGATACGCGAATTGCCCCACCCCCGGTTCGCCCACGCCTTGTCTTTCTGCATTTCCGCTGCCGCAGTGACTGCATTCACGCCGCCCGCCACGCCTGTTCCAGATCTGTTCCAGCCCAGCCTGCAAGACTGGGCCGAGCAGCCTGTCCAAGCCTTTGAGCACTGGCTGGCCGCACGCGGCTATCGTGAATCGTCGGCGACGGTGTATCGCGCGATGTGGCGCAAATGGCTGCGCTGGGCCGAGTCGCACCAACGCGCATTGGCCGACTGGAGCGCGGGCGACATCGCCGCCTTTCTCGACGAATCGGGCCTGACCAAGCTGCATCGTTACCGCTACGCGCGCTTGATCGAACGCGTCTTCCATCAGATCGAACAACAACGCACGGGCACGCACAACCCTGCAAGTTCCGCAGTACAGCAGAAGCTTGCGGAGGGCGAGAACGATCCGACCACGTTCCTTTCGTTGGCCGAACGCGCGGCAATCGAGGCGTCACTGGAGGTGGGTGCGCAGGCCGGCGAGGCTGCGGCCAACGCCAGCGCGTTCAAGCTGGCGCGCGACCGCGCACTTGTCGCCGTGTGCCATGGCGCGGGGCTGAAGGTCGCGCAGGTGCAATCGTTGCTGCTGCGCCAAGTGGATGAGTCGCTGGAGACGATCACCGTCGAGCGCTCGCGCGGCCCGTCGTACCAAGCGCCCGTGCTTGAGGCCGCGCGTCCTGCACTGGCCGCGTGGCTAGCGGTTCGCGCACACGCAGAGGTGCCGGGCGAGCGCGTATTCGTTGCCGATGCCGGCGGACGTGTTATGCACGCAGCGTCGGTCTATCGGCGCGTTGAGGCTTGGCTTGCGGCGTTGCCGGCGTTGCTGCACCGCAGCGAACGGCTGTCGCCACAGACGCTGCGCAACGGCTACACCGCCGCACTGTTCGACGCTGGCGCGGACCCTGCTGAGGTGGGGTACGCGCTGGGCCTGCGCGATGCGACCTCGGCATGGCGGTTGCGCGCAGCCTATGCTGAGTGGCAGGCCGCTGCTCATCCGGACCGACAGGCGTAGGCCGATTTTTGTACAACGCAGGCTGTAAACCGCCCGCAAGCGGAGAGCAGGCTTTGCTATGATCGCGCTGTTTTACGCGCTGCGAAGCGGGTCGGCGTAGCGCAAAACGACGATGCCGAGGTCAAACCGGCACGCTAGCTCTCTCCTTCCTCGATACCTCGCACCCCATGACAGAAACGATTCTGCTGACCGGCGCTACCGGCTACATCGCCTCGCACACCTGGGTTGAACTTCTGGATGCGGGCTACCAGGTGATCGGTCTCGACAACCTCTGCAACAGCAGCTCGACCGTGCTCTCGCGCATCGAGCAGATCACGGCCAAGACGCCAAAGTTCGTGCAAGGCGACGTGCGTGACCGCCGCCTGCTCGACGACCTCTTTGCCAGCTCGCGCATCTCTGCGGTCATCCATTTTGCGGCGCTCAAGTCGGTTGGCGAATCGGTGCAGAAGCCGCTGGCCTATTACGACAACAACATGGGCGGGCTGGTGACGCTGTGTGCGGCCATGGCGCATGCGAATGTGCGTCAGCTGGTGTTCAGCTCGTCGGCAACGGTGTATGGCAATCCGCATACCGTGCCGATCACCGAGTCGTTCCCGCTTTCGGCCACCAACCCGTACGGCCAGACCAAGGTGATGGGCGAGCAGGTGCTGCGCGACCTGGAGATTTCCAATGCCGCGTGGCAGATCGCTTACCTGCGTTATTTCAATCCGGTAGGCGCGCATCACAGCGGCCTGATCGGCGAAGACCCACGCGGCATCCCCAACAATCTGATGCCGTATGTGGCACAGGTAGCGGTGGGCAAGCGCGAGAAGCTTTCCATTTACGGCGGCGACTGGCCCACGCCCGACGGCACCGGCGTGCGCGACTACATCCACGTGGTCGACCTTGCGCGCGGGCACCTGTCGGCGCTCGACACGCTGCGCCGCGATGGCCGCGGCTTTACCGTCAACCTCGGCACGGGCCGCGGGTATTCGGTTCTGGAAGTGGTGGAGGCCTACAAGCGCGCCAGCGGCAAGCCGGTACCGTATCAGATCGTGGATCGCCGCCCCGGCGATATTGCCGCCTGCTATGCCGATCCGGCGCTGGCTGCGTCGCTGCTGGGGTGGCGCGCGCAATACGGCATCGAGCGCATGTGTGAGGATTCGTGGCGTTGGCAAAGCATGAATCCGGACGGCTTTCAAACCCGTGGTTGATGCATTGAACTACTCGAACCCACAGGAGACGCCCCTTCGTGGATAAGGCGTTGATCGCCCACCTGGTCAATATGCTGGCGCAGGCGTTGTTGCCTGCGTTGCTGCCGTTTGTCGTGGCCTGCGGCGCGGGCAGTCTGCTGCTGCGTCTGCTTGATGACTTGCGCAGTGCGACGGCCCCGCGCACGCGCGTGCCACTGGTGATGACAGCGTTGTTCTCGGCGGTCGGGCTGTGGGCAGTGCCGCTGCTGCCGCTGCTTGTGCATTGGCCGCTGCACGAAGGCCCCGCGGTGCTTGTGATGACGCTCGCGTCGTTCTGCTGGAGCCTGGCTGTGGCGGCGCTGTGGTGCGTGCTGGGCGGCCGTGCGGGCCTGATGCGCGCCCTGTTGCTCGGCGTGTTGCTGAGCGTAAGCGGCCCCGTGGCGGTGTTGCTGCTGGCCGGCGTGACCAGCTTCAGCGCCACCGCCTGGGAAGACGCCGGGCTGCTCGGCATCGTCATGGTGCTGTCGGCGGTGGCGTGTGCGGCGGCGCTGCAGCTTGCCCTCTCGGCGCGGTCGGGGGCGACCGGGGTTGCGGTACGCCGCCCGGGCGTGAGTCTGTTTGTCAGCGTGCTGTTTGGCGTTGCGTTGACGGCGGATGCGGTGTACACGGCGTCGCTCGCAGGCTCGTTTTCGACGCTTTCCGACATGCCCGGCAATGCGCCGGCAGGGTTGCGGTTGCTGCTCGTGGTGGGTGCGGCTGCAACAGTGCTCGCTGCTTTGCTGCTGGGCTATCGGGATCGTGCAACAGGCGACACAGCGGCCGCCGTTGCCACACGCGAAATCCGTCTGCGCAAGGAAACCGTGCAGGCGCTCAACGACCTGGAGCAGAGCTACCGCCGCCGCGAGGCCGAACTCGTTGCCCGCCATCAACTGCTGCTCGACGGCGCAGATGTCGGCCTGTGGGAGTTCGATCTGGTCACCCGCGCTGCGCAGTTCTCCGCGCGCTTTGCCGCCATGCTGGGCTACACGCTCAAGGAGATCGGTCCAAGCACGAGCGAGTATCTCCGTCTGGTGTACCCGGATGATCTGCCCATGGTGCTGAATCGCATCCAGGCGCATGTTGACGGCACTACGCCGGCGTACGTGGCGGAATTCCGCATGCGGCACAAGGACGGCAGCTATCGCCAGATTGCTGCGCACGGCGTGGCAGTGCGCGACGCCGGTGGCAATGCCGTGCGCATGGCAGGGTCGCATATCGAGGTGGCTGCAAAAGCAGCCTCGGCAGGGGTTGCCGGCTCAGCCGCTTCGATCGTTGCCGAGGCACCGGAAACGCTGCGTCGCCATGGCTTGTGGGAATCGTGGACGCCTGCCGACCATCCCGCCGCAGAAGCTGTCGCACCGCAGACAGAATCGACATCACCGCCTGGGCCCACTACGACGTCCACAGGCGGCGCGCTTCCCAGCATCAATCCCGACGCCTTGCGTTGAGGCGTCTTTCTCTGTGTCCCCTTTCCTCCGCGGTGACTTGGCACTTGGGTAGATGTCCTACTCAAGTTTTTCGTATAGGTGTTCGATAGCTCAAGCAGAGCGTGTGTAATCGCGCCAGGGGAGCGCCGCGATCGGTAACTGTGCCTAGCGGACAAAAAGAAAACGCTTGGAGGAAGGAAGATGAATCGACTCACGCTTCGTCAGAAGCTGTGGCTGCCACTTGTCCTGAGTTGGCTTTGTCTGTTGTTGATCACATTGTGGAGCACCTGGGAGACCCGCACCCTGCGCCTGGAAGAACGCCAGCGCGACTTGCAGAACATCAGTGAATCCGTATTCAGCATCATCAAAGACTACGGACAGATGGCGCAAGACGGTAAGCTCACCGCCGACGAGGCGCGTGCCCAGGCCCTCGCGCGCATCAAGATGATCCGCTACGGCAAGGATGGCTACTTCAGCATCAACCAGACCAACTCGGTGATGGTGATGCATCCGATCAAAGCCGAAATGAACGGCAAGGACATGTCGGGTTTTACCGACCCGGCAGGGAATCATCTGTTCGAGGAAATCTCTCGCGTGGGCAAGAGCGGCGGCGGCTTTGTCGATTACCTATGGCCCAAGCCCGGCGCGGAAGCGCCGCAGCCGAAGAAGAGCTACGTGCTGTATTACCAGCCTTGGGACTGGTGCCTCGTCACGGGCACGTATATGGACGACATCGAGACCGCATTCCACGCGTCGCTAGTCAAGGCGCTGGGGCTGCTGTTTGGTGTCGGCTTGCTGATGACTGTGGTGGTCGTGGCCGTTACGCGCAGCCTGCAGCGCCAGTTGGGTGGCGAGCCCGCTTATGCCGCCCGCATTGCCGGCCGCATCGCCGCGGGTGATCTGGCTGTGCCGGTTGAAACCCGCTCGGGGGATCGCGACAGCATGCTCTACGCCATGGCGCAGATGCAGCGTGAGCTGACGGGCACGATCGGCAACATCAAGAGCTCGGCGGATTCCATTGCCAGCGCCACCAAGCAGATCGCTGCCGGCAATGCCGACCTGTCGCAGCGTACGGAGCAGCAGGCCTCGTCGCTGGAAGAAACGGCGTCGAGCATGGAGGAACTGACGAGCATCGTGAAGCAGAACGCCGACAATGCGCGTCAGGCGAGCACGCTGGCCGTCAATGCGTCGGATATTGCGGTCAAGGGCGGAGAGGTGGTCGGGCGCGTGGTCGAGACCATGTCCGGCATCAACGAGAGCAGCAAGAAGATTGCCGACATCATCGGTGTGATCGAGGGCATCGCTTTCCAGACCAACATCCTGGCGCTGAACGCTGCCGTGGAGGCCGCCCGCGCGGGCGAGCAGGGCCGAGGCTTTGCCGTGGTGGCGGGCGAAGTGCGCAGCCTGGCGCAGCGCTCGGCGAGCGCTGCCAAGGAAATCAAGGACCTGATCGGCGATTCGGTGGGCCGGGTGCAGAACGGATCGGCGCTGGTGGAAGAGGCTGGCGTGGTGATCCAGGACGTGGTGACTGCCGTGAAGCGCGTAACGGACATCATGGGCGAGATCTCGGCGGCGTCCGACGAGCAGAGTTCCGGCATCGAGCAGGTCAACCAGGCCGTGAACCAGATGGACGAAGTCACGCAGCAGAATGCTGCGCTCGTGGAGCAGGCTGCGGCCGCTGCGCTGTCGCTGGAAGAGCAGGCGCAATTGCTGCGTACGGCTGTGGGGCGCTTCCAGGTATAACTGCGCCTGACCACGGTCAGCCAGACATGCAAAAGGCCGGCAAATTCGCCGGCCTTTCTCTTTGTGGTTTCCGGCGCGCCTCTTTGTGCGGGCTCGGAATGCCGCGCTGGAAGCGCTGCTCAGGCGACCAGAAAATCCTCCATCTTCCGGCCCGACGAAAGCTCCTTTACCAGCCAGCCCGGGCGCTTGCCACGGCCCGTCCAGGTATTGCCGTTGTTGTCGCGGTAACGCACCGGCACCTTACGGCCAGCCTTCTTCGAGGCCACGGCACCCTTGGCGCCAAAACCGAGGTCTTCGGCGGTCAGGCCGTATTCCACGATCTTGTGCTTGATTTCAGCGATCACCGTCGCTTGTTCATTTGCCCGAAGTTCATCGGCTTGGCGCTGCAGTTCAGAGATCTTCTGAACGATTTCCTTGTAAGTCGGCATTATGGATTCCTCAACTTTGCAATTGAAACGCGGGCACGCTCCCCGTAGCCCAGCGCATTATAACGACTTTGCCATTGAGAATTGAATTTCGTTAAGACCTCATGTCAACGACGTGGATTTTCTGCCTCACTTTACTTTGCGCTAACCTGCATGGGATGGGCGTTTACGCGATGTGTCGAAATCGTAAACATATGAACCATTGCAAAACCATTGGGCCATATTGCAATCGAGGCAACGCACCAACTACGCAATCCCTATTCAATTCTTTTCTTATGTGACTGCTTCATTGCTTCGGCAATTGCCGGTGGTCTTGGCCTAATATCGGCGAATGCGAAGATGAAAGGTTGCTGAAGCGTGATACCGAATGCGTCAAAATGGCGCATTTTCTGTGCCGCCTGTTCAGGCGTACTCGACTCCGAGCAACCCTTGAAAATCCTTGGCTGGCATCGGACGCGCCAGCAGATAACCCTGAACCTGGTCGCATTGCAGATTCACCAGGGCCTGCATTTGCGCTTCGGTTTCCACGCCCTCCGCCACCACGGTCATGTCCAGCGAGTGCGCCATCGCGCAAATGGCGCGAATGATGGCGGCTGCCTCGGGCGGATTGTCATCGAGCGCGGAGACGAATGCGCGATCGATCTTGATCTGCTGGGCGCGAAATCGCTGCAGATAACTGAGGCTGGAATAACCGGTCCCGAAATCGTCAATGGCCACCTCGAAGCCGAGCGACTGGATCTGACGGATGACCGCGATGCTTTGGCTGGCATCGCGCATGGCCGCGGTCTCGGTGATCTCGAACATCAATCGATGTGCGGCAACCTGATAGCGATGCAGGATCTGCGACAGACGCTGCACGAGATCAGGTTGCTGGAATTGCCGTGGCGAGAGGTTGACGGCAATGCGCTGCGGCGCCATACCGATGGCATCCCAGTGCATGATCTGGCGACAGACTTCTTCGACCACCCAGTCGCCCAGTTCGACGATGGTGCCGGTGCGTTCTGCCAATGGGATGAACTCCGCTGGCGACACCGGGCCAAGCTCCGGGTGGTTCCAGCGCAGAAGTGCTTCAGCGCCCGCCATGGCCTGCGTGCGCGCGTCGTACTTCGGCTGGTAATACACCGACAGCTGCCCGTTGAGGGCCGCATGCGAGAGCGCACGTTGGATCTGCAGCACGCGGTGTGCCGTGGTGTTCAGGCGCGGCTCGAAGAAGCGGTAGGCGTTGCCGGTGGATTGCTTGCAATCGAACATGGCCGTGTCGGCATGTTCAAGCAGCGTGTCTGCCGTCGCGCCGTTGTGAGGATGAACGACTACGCCAATGCTGGCGGTCGCGCGCAGGCGCCGGCCTTCCACTTCCACCGATTCACGCAGGCGGAACAGCAGCTTGTCGCCAATGGTGGCGGCAGCCTCGGGCAGCGCCAGACCTTCAACGAGGATGCCGAATTCGTCGCCGCCAAGGCGTGCCACGGTGTCTTCGCCGCGAATCGCCTGGCGCAGGCGCTCGGCAATGATCTGCAGCACACGGTCACCGGCGTTGCGGCCGTATTGGTCGTTGATCTGCCCGAAATTGTCGAGATCCAGATAGAAGAGGGCAAACGGACGCCCGCGTCGCGTGGACGACAGGATTGCCGCCTCCAGCGCTTCGCGCAGATGCAGGCGGTTCGGCAGGCCGGTCAGCGCGTCGTGGAGTTGGGGCCGGGGCGTCTGGTTTGCCACGCGCGCCAGCGAAGCTTCCAGGTGCGCCTGCGCCGAGTCGACACGGGTCTCGAGCATCATCAGCACCGCGTGCAGGCCCAGTGCGATCAACACGCCGCCGGCGCTGAGCATGATGACGGGCACGATATGCATCGTTGATTCATCGGCCGGCCAAGCGGCGGCGCACGGCCACAGCACGAGCGATAGCACCGCAGTTGTCGCCAGCACGGCTGCGGCACGTGCGCGCAGACCCACGGCGGCGCGGCGCTGCGCGGGCGGCATATGAAATGCCATGCACATCGCCAAGCACACGCCTGCACCAAGCACCAGCGTGCCGCCGCCCCAGCCAAGCACGGCGCGGCGCAGCGACAATGCCTGGTCATGCACCCAGGGGCGTGTCAGATACAGCTCCATCGTCAACAGGCCGATGCCAAGCGCCACGGCGCCCATGGCAATGCTGCGTCGTTGCGGAGCCGGTGCGCCATTGGAAGCCGAAGTCTCCGGCAACACGATAGAGAAAGCTGCCAGCGAGGCCGCCAGCGCTGTCATGAGTGTCGCCACAATGGGCGCGGATACGGCCGCACCGACCTGCCGATGCAGGCCGAGCTGGCCGAGCCAAAGTCCCGACCACAGCCCAATGCCAAGAATGACCGCACAGGCGATGCGCCAGTTGCGGCGTTTTGCGATCGTCGAGCCCCCCGGCAGACGTGTCGCAGCGTCCAGTGCGGCAAACGTGGTCAGCCCAGTGCTGACCCACGCAAACAGCAGCAGCGCAATATGGAAATCGTTATGCATGCGAGCGCATCCGGCGCGGCCCCCCGATCTACGACCAGCGCCTAGTCTGTGTTTTGCGGCGAGGATAGCGCAAAAGCCTGTCGTTTCAGGCCGCGAAAAGGCGCGTTTGTTGCGCGTTATTCACAGAATGCGTCGGGATCATTCGCCGTTACCGCTTCGCATCAAGCAAGCATGACGGCGCCACGCCTGTCTTGGGGGATCGGCAGAAACCGCCGAAACGTGAGCCGGGTATACGCGGATGGCTCGCCGCTCGTGATTGGGCGTTGGAAGTCAGGCGAAGGGGGGAGGAAAATCGCGCACGGACTCAGGCGTTGAGGCGGCCCCGCCGGCGCGCAGCCGGAGTGGCAGCGCCAGCACGTTCCAGATCGACGCTGGGCAACAGATGCAGCAGGCGCACAAGCTCAGACTGGCGATGCGTGCCGGTCTTGCGCAGGATGTCACGGATGTGCACGCGCACCGTGTGCAGCGAAAGGAATTCGCGCTCGGCAATTTCCTGCAGGGTTTCGCCTGCGGCCAGCCGTGCGGCGACGATGCATTCCTTGTTGGTCAGCCCGAAGAGCGAGGCGAGCACGCCGGCGTCCATGACGGACCGTGCCTCGGAGTTGCCGACCAGCACCAGCGCCAGCGGCGAGGCCCAGGCCGAACGCATCGCATCGGAAGGCGTGAGCGGCGTGGCAATGAACGGTACCGGGCGGCCATCGCGCGCCAGGTACATCCACGATCCGGCCGCGCCTTGTACGCCGAGTGACCCGGCGGCATGTTCGATGAGGTTACGAAGCGCCGCGTCGTGTGTGTGATCAGCCGAATGCAACAGGTTGCCATCGAGCGACAATCGGTCGTCTTCCGTCGTCATCGTGCGCGCCCAGGCGTTGGCGTATTTCACGCGCATGGTGCGCTCGATGACCATCACGCCGAAGTCGAGCGTATCCAGCCCGGCCATGCCGAGCGCGGCGAGTTCGTTCAGCTCAAGATTGCGCTGCTGCATGCGCGCAGCCCGCTGCAGGTGCGGCAGCACGCGCTGCAGGCGGGTTTCGCGTTCGATGGTGCTGACTTCGGATGCATCGTCATCGCGGGTCCGCAGCCGCATCGTGACGCGCATGTCTGGCGTATCGATCAGTGTCATGCCTGCCGCAGGCGTCTCTTCGGGCGGCGCGGCGCTCAGCAGTTGCGGATCGTGACAGAAGCTGTTGCAGTGGCCCGGCTGCGGGCAGTGCTGGCACCAGCCCGACGAAACGCCTTGGCGCGGCGTGTCGGTGTGCTTGTCCCAGACGAAATAGTGTGCGCTTTCGGCGCCGGCATACACAGAAAGCAGGGCCAGGGCGATCGGCATCTGCGCAGGCTCGAGTACCGCTTCGTAGATGGTATCGACGAGTCGATGGAATTCTGCGTCATCCGATAGACGTTGCAGCATGATGGCCCCCGGTGCGTATTGCGACAGCTCAGAGTGCAATCCCTTGCTGTCGGCATGTTGCGGCGCGATGCCGCCGTCGCTGTCATGATTATTGTTGTTCTGCGCGACTTCTGTGGTAATCGGCAACTCTTTGGAAAAACTTAACATTCCGCTTTCGATGCTCCCAAATTCCGGCGGCGATGTATCTCCCCCTTGAGAGGGGAGTATGGGCGACTTTCAGCGCTGAAAATATAAAAAATTCGTGCACATGTTCACAATGCTGGCGTGCGTCAGTTGAACTGATACGTATAGGCTGCGTTGAACCGCAGGCTGCGGGAGCTTGAGTTGATCGGCTTGTCTCCCACGGGGCGCGCGATGGCCAGGTCCAGCGTGTAGTACTTCCGATCGGAGAAGCGCACGCCCAGAGCAATCGAGCCGAGCTGGTCATGCACCAGCGTGCCTGCGTTCGAATAGACCTTTGCGGTGTCGTACAGCACGTAGGGCTGCACGGTCTTCAGATAGTCCATCGATACCTGGAATGCGCGGTTGATTTCCACCGATGCGCCCCAGCCGCGATCACCTGCCACTTCACCGGCCGGATAGGCGAGGCCGAAGAATCGTCCGCCAAAGCTGATCTGTTCCGAAGACGGCAGCACCGCACCGCTGTACTGCGCCGCTCCCGACACCACCACGCCAAAGCCCAGGGGCAAGTCGTGGGCTTCGCTGGCGGTGACGCGCGTGCGCAGGAAGCCCAGGTCAACGTTGTTGTTGGGCGATTTGCCTGCGCCAAGACTATTCACGCCTTGGTACACGCCAAGCGAGGCACGGCGCGTCTCGCCTGGCTTCACTTCGGTGTACAGCGCTTCGGCGCCCGCCACGCGCACCTTCGCATCCAGTTCGGTCTGCGCAAAGCCCGGGTTTTGCGGCGTATAGCGCTGCTTGTCGTCGTTGCCGTAGAAGGTGCCCGTCAGCGTGAGGTTGCGGGTGTTCGACAGCAGTACCGGATAGCTCAATGACAAACCGAGCCGCTGCGTGTCGGTCAGGTAGCGCGATTGATAGCCCAGTTGCTCCAGCGGCAGATTCTCGGGCATGCCGCGATAGTGCGACCACGTGAGCTTAGCCAATAGCCCATCGGTGCCAATCGGCTGCGCCCACGTGGCGGAGTAGAACGTTTCATGGTCCGGCCCGCGCGGCTGCAGGGTCGACACAGTGATCTGCTCGCCCAGCGGCGTCACGCTGTTGAGCGTGCCCGTGATGATGGCCCGCACACCCGGCGAACGGTATTCGATGCCCGTCCCGATCGTGTACGGCTGGCGCTTCACGTTCAACACGAGTTCGCTCGCACCATCGGTGGTGGTGGGCGGCTGCACGGTCGCGGTGATCTGCACGCCGGGTTGCAGGGCCAGCACGCCCGTCACGCGCTCGAATGTCTCGCGGCGCAGGGGCTTTTCATCCATCAGGCGCCGAGAGATTTCGCGCAGGCGGCCTTCCAGCGGCCCAGGTGTCCCTTCGATCCGCATGCGCGCCACATAGCCCTCGACTACGGTGACGCGCACGACACCGCCTTCAAACGTTTGTGCGGGCACAAAGGCAAACGACAGCGGGAAACCGCGGTCGGAATACAGCTTGGTGACCTCGTTCGCAGCCTGCAAGAGTTGCGCGACGGTGATGTCGTGTCCGGCCAGCGGCGCGAAATACGCCGCGACCTCTGGAAACGGCAGTGTCTTGACGCCTTCGATCTGGAACTTGGTCGGCGTGAGATGCGTGGCGAGCAGATTCTCCAATGCCGGATTCGGTCGCTGAACCTCGACCTGGATTTTCTGCTGGGGCGGACGGGAAGTATCGACCTTGGGAAGCGTGTCGATCGGGTTGCCTTGCGTTGGGCTGCTCTGTGCCCAGCTCAGTGCCGGGCCGGTCAGTGCTACGCCTGTGGCCAGGGCCAACCGCATGGTGGTGGTCCGCACGCCTGTCTCCTCCGTGGTATTCGTTTGTGGTGTCGCGATGCCGTACAGCCGCGCGTTGCATCAAACGATAACCGCGAGACATGGTGCTTTACAACAAGACACATAGAGGGAGCGTTCACGCGGCGCAACGGCCCACGTAGATACCGATGGTGCGTGGCCGCGCCCCCGCGAACCGAATGACGATGCCGCATTGCACGGCATTGGTCCGTTTGAAACGCGACAGCGGCGGGCTGGCGTGATAACCGGCCCGCCGAAGCGTTGACTGTAGATCAGTGGTGCGCGCCGCCCAGCACGCCGCCCACCGTGCCCAGCAGACCGCCCACTGCGCCAGTCACCGGCGAGAGCGGCGTTGTCGCACCTGCTGACGTCAGGCCCGTACCCACCGTGGTGACCACGCTGCCAACCGGCGCCGTGATCGTGCTGACCGGGCCCAGCGGGTTGCCGGCACCACCTGCTGCACCGCCCACGCTGCCCAGCGCGCCGGTAATCGGAGCGAGCGGGTTGCCACCACCCGTCGCCCCGCCCAGCCCACCGAGTGCACCAGTAATCGGAGCGAGCGGGCTGCTGCCACCCGTGGCGCCACCGAGACCGCCCAGCAGACCGGTGATCGGAGCGAGCGGGCTGGCGCCGCCGGTGCCACCCAGACCGCCGAGTGCGCCGGTAATCGGAGCGAGCGGATTACCGCCGCCAGTCGCACCGCCGAGACCGCCCAGCAGACCGGTGATCGGAGCAAGCGGGCTGGTGCCGCCAGTGCCGCCAAGACCGCCCAGTGCGCCAGTAATCGGGGCGAGCGGATTGCCGCCACCCGTCGCACCGCCGAGGCCGCCCAGCAGACCCGTGATCGGCGCCAGCGGGTTGCCGCCCGATGCCGTCGGCGAATACACGACGCCACCCAGCGCGGCGACCGTATTGCCTGTGGCCATGACCACACCACCCAGGCCGCTGACCACCGGAACATTGGCCGAAGTGAGCGTGGTGCCGCCCTTGGCTACGGCGCCGCCGATCGTACCCAGCAGCGTGTTGGCCGGCGAACCCAGGCCGGTGGCCGCGCCCAGCGTTTGCGTACCACTGGTGACCTGCGAAGTCAGCGGCACGATCGCCGTGCTCAGCTGTTGCGTGAGTTGCTCCACGGGGCCAGTCGACAGGGCCGTGCCGAGCGTGCCGCCGCCGTTGGCCACCGCTTGGCCGACTTGCGAGACCACACCGGCCAGCGGCGTTGTCACCGGAGCTAGCGGTGCCAGCGGGCCGGTGCCCAGGTTGTTGACCAGCGTGCCGGCGCTCGTGACGGTGTTACCGGCACCGGTCACCACATTACCGAGGCTGGAGACCGTGGTGCCCACCGGGTTGGCATTACGGCCGATGCTGCCCAGCCCATTCTGCACGCCAGCGCCCAGCGCAGAAACTGTCGCGCCGGCGTTTTCGACGACTCCGCCCAAGCCGCTTTGGACACCGCTCAGTTGCGAGGGCAGCGGCGCCGTTGCGATCGTCTTGCCAAGACCGCTGACCGTCGAACCGGCGCTCGTGACAATGCCGCCCGCATTGTTGAGGACAGCGCCAGTCGGCGTCAGCGGCGCAGGTGCCGGAGTCGGGCTCGGGCTCGGGCTCGGGCTGGGTGAGGGCGACGGAGACGGCGAGGGGGAGGGCGAAGGCGACGGGGAAGGCGAGGGCGTTGGTGTTGAGCCACCGTTGTTGTTCGAGCCGCCGCCATTTGAACCGCCCAGTGAGCTGCCCAGGTCGCCGGAGCCGGAGCTGGCGCAACCACCCAAAACCAACAGGCTTGCCATGGTGGCGGCCAGGCACTTGATATTCTTATTCATGATGGATCTCCCGTTTTAAAAGTCCGCTTTAGTCAGCAGGAAAAAGTCTCACTCTCGACGTGAGGTGGCCGGACTCTGCAAACGGTGTGCCATGTCACCATTATTACGCACTGTGTAATGCTGTATCTGAATTTGCCCCGTTTATCTCGATAAAGCGGGGGAATTGTGAAAACTAATCAGAATGCGGAATTTACATACCCCACAAAAGTGGGGGTTAAACGTCTGCTTTCGGGGTTATGTCGGCGATGGATGTGTTCCGTGTCACGTTACGTCGTAACGCTGGGAACATGGATTTGGGTGGGGTAACGGTCGGCGCTCAAGTTAGGGAAACACCTGACGCGGTGCCCGTAAAACCAACACACACGCCGTCCTTTGAAAACTGAGCGCTATTTCTAATGCGGTTGGCATGCGATTTGCAGAATGCGGCCCGCAGTCCGCAGTACCGAGCTCAGACATCAAGACACATCATTCCAAGAAGGGGACGGACCATGACTCACATTCGACACTCCATTCGCGTTGCGCCGTTGGCCTGCGCAGTTGCCGCACTCATGCTGGCGGCTTGTTCTTCGGGAGGCTCCGGCTCGGGCAGTTCGCCCAATCCGAGCCCAAACGACACGACGGGCGTAACGCCCATCGGCAAGGTTGCAAACGGCGGCGGCAACACCGTTGTGGCGACCGGCCAGGCAGTTAGCAGCCTTGGCTCGACGCTTCAGAACGCAAACATTCCGGGCTTGTCGGATCAGGCCAAGGCTGGGCTGGGCGGCACGGTCGGCAACGCCGGCAAGGCTGTCAGCGATCTCGGTCTGGGCGTCCAGACCGGGCTTGGCAAGATGGGCCAGAACCCCAACCCGATCGGCACGACGGTGGCCAGCACGGGCAATGTCGTGACGGATCTGGGCCAAGCCACGGTGAGCGCCGGCTCGCTGGTGCAGGGCCTCGGCCAGGGCTCGGGCGCACCGCTCGCGCCGATCACCCAACCTGTGGGCGGTGGCGTTCAGCAAGTCGGCCAGGCTTTGATTGGCGGTGGCACCCTCCTGGGTAGCGCGTTGTCTTCGGGCGCGGTCCAGCAGGTGACGCAGCAACTGAGTACGGCGATCGTGCCCGTTACCACGCAGATTAGCGGCGCCACCCAGATGGTCGGTGATTCGACAGGTCTGGGCGGAGCCCTGAACAACCTGTTAGGGACCGTTGGCGGTGGCGTCGCCGGCGCCGGAAACACCATCACCGGGACGGGCGTGCCAGTGGTCTCGAACCTGGGCCCGGTAGTCACTTCGCTTGGTGCCACGGTCGCGGCAGTCGGCGGCGTCGCCACCACTGGCGGTTCCGCCGGCGGCAACCCTCTGGGCGGTCTGCTCGGTGGGGTGGGCGGCAGCACCAGCGGCTCGAACCCGCTGGCGCCGTTGACAGGCCTGCTGGGCGGCGCTGGTGGCTCCAACCCCCTGGCCCCGGTCACCGGCGCGCTGGGCGGCGCGGCCGGCGGCAGCAACCCGCTGGCGCCTGTCACCGGACTTTTGGGCGGCGTGACGAGCGCTGCCAGTGGAGCATCGGGCGGCAACCCGCTGGCTCCCGTTACCAACTTGCTGGGCGGCATTGGCAGCCCGGTGCACTGAGCAGTACCTGTCTGTGCTCTTGAAGGTGCGCGGGCGTGTTCCCGTCGCTCGCGCATCCTTTTTTTTGCTTAGACAGAAATGGGGAGCGTTTAGACCAGCCGCGAGTATTAATGGGAAACCCGTCCAAATAATCAGACTGGTCTCGGGTTCATTAAGGGATTTCCATTAGTTTTCAAAGAGTTGGCGTGTTATTAATAAAATTAAATAGAGACTTCACTCTAAATTGGGGAAAGTACCCCAATTGAGTTATTTTGTTTGCGGCGCCGCACGCCTATAAAGTCGTTACGGTGTGTTACGTGACATAGGTGACACGCTGGAAAAAATGGATGTTCATGGGGGGTGGGCGGTGATCATCGGGCGCGTTCGGGACACTGCGTTCGGTGACATTCGAATTTTGTTCCATTAGTGGAACGACGCGAGCGGAGAATTTTTGCTGGTCGTGTCATCGCAGTAAATCCCCATGCGTTTTATCCGTGATTAGCAAATATGAACTGGCTAAGGTTGGAGCGCCGAAAGCTGGTCGAGATCAACACATCCGCGGGCGAGTGCAAACAGGAGAGAGATCATGAAAAACGCCATTCTGAAGTTCCTTCGCGACGAACAAGGTGCCACTGCCGTTGAGTACGGCATGATCGCTGGTCTGATCGCAGCGGCGATCACGGTCATCGTGGGCAAGCTGGGTACGCAGCTCAACACCGTCTTCACCAACATCTGTACGGCCGTCAAGGGCGGGACTGCCTGCTAGAGCTTGGGATTGCATAGCCACATCGATATTGCTGGCTGGGCAAGCGTCGCAGTTCTCGCAGTTCTTGCAATCGCATTGGACATTCGCTCACGGCGCGTGCCGAATTGGCTCGTCGTCGCGGGGGTCATGTTGTCCATCGCTCTGATCAAGTTCGGTGGAGTGCAGGACCTTGCCTATGACTGGCAGGATTTCTGGCTCGGCGGAGCGATCGCGTTTGCCTGCTTTCTGCCGCTGTACGCCCTCGGCTGGATGGGCGCCGGCGACGTGAAGTTTTTCACGGTCGTCGGCCTCCTGGCAGGCTGGCATGGCCTCGTGGCCGTATGGCTTGTCTCGAGCATGATCTCCGGCCTGCACGCGCTCGGCATCATGATGCTGCGCCAGCTTGACGCATCTTCTCCATCGGCATGGATCGTGATGCGCGTGTGCCCGGCTGTCGCACGCTGGGATACCGCTCAGGCAGGGCGTCGAGGCATTCCGTACGCCGCCTACATGGCAATTGGTCTGCTGAGCCTGCCATGGGTGCCTCCAGTAATGCGCATGCCGTGGCTGCCGGGCATGTAGTTCAGACAGTTGAAGCGATGAACAAGAGCCGCCAAGCGGCCTGCCTATAAGAAAGGAGTCGGCCATGCCGACATTGCAACGGGAACGGGAAGGTGCTCGCATGCACCCGGAAGTCCGCACGCATGCTGTCCGCCGCCCCCGGCGGCACGGCGGCCGCGGCGCAGCTTCAGTCGAATTCGCCATCGTCGTGCCGGTGCTGCTGGTGCTCATGCTTGGCATCGTGTACTACGGCGTGATCCTCGCCATGCAGCAGGCGCTGACCCTGGCGGCGGAAGAGGGCGCACGCGCGGCGCTCCGCTATCAGCCTTCCAACACACAGCGTGTGGCAGCCGCCTATGCGGCCGTGACGTCAGTACTCCCCACCTTCCTGACCGGGCGGGTCCAGACCAATCAGAGCAGCACCCCGCTGGTGAATTGCCAGAACGTGGCGGGCATGCAATGCCTGAGCGTGGTCCTGACATTGCCCGTGACCTCCGGCAACAACCCGCTGCTGCCCTCGATACCGCTGTTGCCCGCACCGGCTACGTTGACGGGCTCTGCCGTCGTGCAGCTTGTGCCCGGCTCCTGACGTTTTTCAGTTCGCTGACCTTCTCGATCGACCGCTCGGACACGCCGCCCAGATGACCAGCAAACACCTTCAGATCTTCGCCGCCGCGCTATTGCTGCTTGCCGCCATTCTTGGCGCCGTGGCGTGGAAGTCGGCGCATCGCCCACCGGCGCCCGTGGCCGAGCAGAAAGATGGCAAAGCGGTCTATCCCGTGGTCGTGACCACGAAACCGCTGGAGGCGGGCAAGCCCATCACCGCAGACCAGGTGGCCATCGAGCAACTGCCCATCAATCCGGCCGAAGCGTTTTCCGACGTCACGAAGGTCGTCGGGCGTGAACCCATTCTGCCGGTCGGCGTGGGTGTGCCGCTGATTGCGTCGCAACTTTCCTCCGGATTGGCACAGCAGGTCGAGGCCGGCCAGCGCGCGGTTGCCATCAACGTGGACGAGGTGATCGGCGTGGGCAATCGCGTCATGCCGGGCGATTACGTCGATGTGTTTCTCGTGATGCGTAAGGACGGTCAGGAGATCGAAGACAGCCAGGCGCGCCTGCTGCTGCCGCACCTGCGCGTGCTGGCGTTCGGCCCGCTGGCGGTCAACGAAGGGCCGCAGAAGCAGCCGGAGAGCAACAACGTCACACGCAAGGTCGATCAAGCCAAGACGGCCGTGCTGGCCGTGCCGGTGGAGGCTGTCAGCCAACTGGTAATGGCACACCAGAGCGGTCGTCTGCTGCTGGCGCTGCGCAACCCAGGCGACGACGCCGAACCGACCGTCAAACCGCAGGATGCCGCATTGCTGGCAGCCGCCAATCGCAACCCGATGGACGTTGCACAAGCCGGCGTGTCGATGGCCAGCCTGACGGGTTCGGCGCGCAGGCTGGTCGTTGTGCCGCCGCCGCTGCCGGCCATTGCCGCGGCCCGCACGACGGTGCGCAGCAGTACCGCCAGCACTGGTGTCGAGATCATCCGCGCAGGAAAACGTGAGGAGCAACATGACTGATGCCGCCATGGTTCGCGGTTGGATGGGCGGACTCGCGTTGGGCTGCGCCGCCTTCGTGTCGAGCGCATTTGCCGAGACGGCACCGACCGGCCAGACGCTTCATCTGCTGACGGGAAGCCAGCGCGAGATTCGCCTGGGCAAACCGCTCGAACGCATTGCCATCGGCAACCCCGAGATTGCCGATGCCCTGTTGCTCAAGGGGCGAGGTACGGCCACGAGCGTTTTGATCATCGCCAAGAAGCCGGGTGCGGCCAACGTGATGGTCTGGACGCAAGGCGGCGTTGCGACGACTTACAACGTGCAGGTGGACGCCGCGGCGCCTGTGCCGGGTGACCCGGCAGTGGTTGCACAGGGCGATACGGCGGTTGTTTCAGGTCAGCCCAAGGATGTTTACGCACTGGCCCGTGCGCGCCGTTCGGCCGCTGCAGCCAGCGGCGCAGAAAAACCTAAAGATGGCAACGTCATCGACACCACCTCGATGAACGTGCCAGGTACGGTGCAAGTCGACGTGCGGGTAGTGGAGTTCAGCAAGACGGTGCTCAAGGAGGCCGGGTTCACGTTTGGTCGTACGCGCGGCGGTTTCGATTTCCGGACATTTGCGCCGTCGTCGCTCTCCAAGGTCACGTTTGGCTCCAACGGTTTGTCTACCGAATCCACCATGCCGATCGGTTCGGCGTTCAACCTGCTGGTCTCCTCGGTCAGCAAGGGCCTCTTTGCCGACCTCAGTTTGCTGGAATCAAACGGCATGGCGCGTGTGCTGGCCGAGCCAAGCCTGGTTGCCCTGTCAGGCCAGAGCGCCAATTTCCTGGCCGGTGGCGAGATTCCGATTCCAGTGCCCCAAGCGCTGGGTACCACGACTATCGAATACAAGCCGTTCGGCATCGGGCTGACGGTGTCGCCCACCATTCTCTCGGAGAACCGCATCGCGCTGAAGGTGGCGCCTGAAGCGAGCGATCTGGATTTCAGCCGAGGCGTGACGCTCAACGGTGCGACGGTGCCGGCCATCGTCACGCGCCGTGCCGATACAACAGTTGAACTTGGCGATGGCGAGAGCTTTGTCATCGGCGGGCTGGTCAGCCGGTCCACGCTGTCCAACGTCGACAAGGTGCCGTTCCTGGGTGACGTGCCGGTTATCGGGACGTTCTTCAAGCGCCTGAACTACAACCAGGAAGAGCGGGAACTGGTGATCATCGTCACGCCGCATCTGGTCAAGCCGATGGCACGCAATGCGCCGATCGACAAGATGCTGCCGGGACAGAGTAGCGGGCGGGATCGCGATACCGCGGGCGATCCCGTGTGGCGGCCGTTCGCGCTGGGGGTGGCAGATCCGGCCGCCATGCCTGGGTTCTCGAAGTAAGGGGCGGGCATGGACTATTTCCTTCTGCACGGCGGCGCACGTGGCGGTAAGCAAGGCGACGCACAGTCGGCAGGCGTACACCGCTGGCTGGCCGCGGCAATTCGCGAGTTGGGCGTGCTGGTGGCCGAAACCACTGGCCACGACGCGTTCATCGAGCAGATTGGCGCAGTGAACCCCGAGGTGGTGTTCGTGCGCTTTGCCTCGTCTCCCACACTGATCGACGTGCCAGATCAGGACCAGAAGCTGGGCGAGGGCGCCGACGCGATCAACGAGGCGATGCAACTGGTCGCGCAACTTGCGCGTCTGTTTCCGGGCTTGCCGCTGGTGGCCGTCGGTTCCGCAGCCGATGGCCGCGCGATGCTGGCGGCCTTGCGCGCCGGGGTCAAGGATTTCGTTGACGTGGATGGGGCGCCGGCCGAGGCCGTGCGCGTTGTCCGCCGTTTGTTGGCGGAGCGCGCATCGGCCGAGCCGACCCGCCGTGGCCGCGTGCTGGCCGTGTTGGGCGCACGCCCAGGCGTGGGCGCCACCACGTTGGCCACCAATCTGGCCACGCTCGTTCGCCGCACATCGGCCAGTGATGTGATGCTGCTCGACCTGGGGCAGCCGCTGCGTGACGGCGCGCTCTACCTGAACGTGCAGGCCAATTTCCATTTCGTCGAGGCGGTGCGCAATCTGCGCCGCTTCGACCAGGTGTTCGTGCAGACCGCGCTATCGCGTCATCCGAATGGGCTTGCCGTCCTGCCGCTGCCGATCTCGCTGGCCGATATGCGCGACATTTCGTTCTCCGAAGCGCTTGGCCTGCTCAATCGGCTGCGCACGTTCTTCGACCTGCAGGTCGTCGACCTGGGCGGCTTCGGCAACATCGACTTCATTGCGCAGATCATCAAGGCCGCCGACGACGTCATGCTGGTGACCGAGCAGAGCGTGGGCGCCATTGTCTCGGCCGCCGAGCTGATGCAGGAACTCAAGAAGCGCGAGATTGACCGGGACCACCTGCACCTGACCATTTCGAAGTTCGACGCACGCCTGTCGCTGGACGCGGCACAGATCGCGGAGCGATTGGAGATCCCCTCGGTGCTGACGGTGCCGAACCGCCGTGAAGCCCTGGTCATCGCTTCCAACCAGGGCGCGATGCTCGCGGAAACGCACCCCACCGATGCCTATGTGCGCGCGCTTGCCCGGATTGCCCAGACACTCGGCTATGCCCAGCAGAGCGCGCACGCGTCTGCGTTGTCGAGCTGGGTGTCTGGCGTGAGTGCTCGATTGGGCGGACGCTTTGGCGGACGCTCCAAACGCAAGTCGGCAGACGCCACTGAACTGGATATCGGTACTACCGAACGGAACGCGACATGACACAGCCCATCGAGTTCTCCAACCAGGCGGATGCCGGCAACGGCGTGTTTGCCGTTTCGCAGGCTTTCCAGGACATCAAGGAAGCCGCCCACGAACACCTGCTGACACGCATCGAAGAACTTGGCGCCGAGTTCGGCCGTTGGTCGCGCACGGCCATCCAGCGTTTTGTCGATCTGGAAGTGGAAGGCTTCACGCGCATGCGCCGCATCCCCGTCAATGAGACGGAGATCCGGCAGATTGCCGAGGCGCTGACAAAGGAGCTTGCCGGCTTCGGCCCCATCGAAGACCTGCTGGCCGATCCGGCGGTGGAAGACATTCTCGTCAACGGCCATCTGGACGTTTATGTGTCGCGGCACGGCATTCTGGAACGCATTCCGGTGCGCTTTGCCGATAACAACCACCTGCTGCGTATCGTGCGCCGCATCCTCGCACCGATCGGGCGCCGGCTGGATGAGTCGAACCCGATGGTCGATGCACGCCTGCCCGACGGCGGCCGCATCAACGTGGTGATTCCGCCGCTGGCGCTGGAAGGGCCGGTCGTGTCGATCCGCAAGTTCCGGAAAGACCCGCTCAAGCCTGAAGACCTGCTTGGCCTGGGCACGATGAGCGAAGAGATCGGGGCGCTGATCGATTCTGCTGTGCGCGCGCGCTGCAACATCCTGGTAAGCGGTGGCACCAGCTCGGGCAAGACGTCGCTGCTCAACGCAATGGCGTATCACATACCGACGACCGAGCGCGTGATCACCATTGAAGACACGGCAGAGCTGTCGCTCAATCACCCGCACGTGGTGCGTCTGGAAAGCCGGCCGGGCGGCTTCGAGGGCACGGGCGTCGTTACGATCCGAGAGCTGCTGCGCAACAGCCTGCGCATGCGGCCGGATCGCATCATCGTGGGCGAAGTGCGTGGCGGTGAAGTGCTGGAAATGCTGCAAGCCATGAGCACCGGCCACGATGGCTCGATGGGCACCATCCACGCCAGCAGTCCGCGCGAATGCCTCTATCGGCTCGAGATGCTGGCCGGTTTTGCCGGCTTCCAGGGCAGTGAGGTGAGCCTGCGCCGGCAGATCACCAACGCCATTGATTTCATCGTGCAGATCGGGCGGCTATCCAACGGCAAGCGCCGCATCCTGTCGATCACGGAAGTCACGGGGCTGGGGGACAACATCATCTCGACGCAGGAGCTGTACCGCTACGAGCCCTACATCGGCCCAGACGGCGAAGAGGTCGACCGCTGGACGGCGCTTGGCCTGCAGCCGCATTCGCCCAAGCTGGCCCGCATGCGCAACAGCGAAGGCGGCGGGATGGATGGCGGCATGACTGGATTTGGCGGCGGAGGCCGGTTCCATGTCTAGCATGACGCTCTGGTTCGGTTGCCTCGCGCTGCTGCTGATGGGCGCATCGCTCATGCTGTGGGCGGAGGCCGTGCGCCGTTGCGAGCGCGAGGCATCGCGCAGCTTTGTGCGTGCGCAGACCGAGCAGATCAACGCGCGTTATCAACCGAATGTGGAGCCCGTGCCGGCAAGCGTGCCCGACTCGTTGAATCGCGCCTGGCAGGATGCACTGCGCCGCGCGGGCATCGAGCCGAGCCGGCGTTTTTACGTGCTGTTGATTGGCCCAGCGCTGATGATTGCGCTCGCGGTCTGGGCGATGTCGAGCGCTCTTTCGGCCCTGACGGCGCTGGCGCTCTACGTGGTCATCGTCGTATTCCTGATCTGGAACCGGACCCGGAAGATAAACGAACGCCTGCTGGCGCAATTGCCGGGCTTTCTCGATGGCGTGGTGCGGCTGATGAGCATCGGCAGCGCGGTGCCCGCGGCGTTTCAGGCGGCCAGCGCCAACACCGAACAGCCGCTGCGCAACTGCCTGACTGCCATCACGCAGATGCAGCGCGCCGGCAAGGACCTCGACGCCGCGGTGCTGACCGTCGGCCAGCAGTACCGCGTGAACGAATTGGTCCTGCTGTCGTCAGTGCTGCGGCTCGCGCTGCGCTACGGCGGCCGGGCAGACATTGTGATGGAGCGAACGGCTGCATTCATGCGCGACCGGCAGCAAGCCCAGCGCGAGCTGTTTGCGCTGTCGGCGGAGACGCGGTTATCCGCGTGGATCATCGGGCTGCTGCCCGTCGTGGTGGGCGGTGTCATCATCATGTTCAACGCGGCGTACATCATGTCGATGTGGCGCGATCCGTTCGGCAAGACCTTGATTCTTACGGCTTTCGGCATGGAAGTCCTGGGTGCGGTCATGCTGGCCAGGCTGGCGAAATCGGTCTGAGGAGAGCGCATGGACGAAACCTTGATCACCCTCAGCCTGACCGCAGCGGCCGCGGCCGTGCTGGTATTCGGTGGGCTCGCCCTGCGTGCAACGCTCACGCGACATCGCAGCGCACGCAAGCTCGATACGGCGCTGTCCGACATGCGCGCGACGGCGGCCAATCCGGCCGCGCCCGCAGCGTCGCCGGTTGTGCCGCCCGCCGCTAGACCGCGCCCGCATGGCTCGCGTGAAGCCCAGCAGCTCCAGCAGCAGATCGCCAAGGTGGGGCAGCGCTGGATCGACACAGGCCTGGGCCGCCGCATCGTGACTGAGGAAGACCGCAAGCTGCTCGAAGAATGCGGTTACTACGGTGAACACGCCAGAACGGTCTTTGGCGGCACCCGTATCTTGCTGCCCCCGCTGCTTGCCGTATTCGGCGCATTGCACGCGTCATCGGTCCTGTTTGTGTTCGTGTTTGGCTTTGTCGGCTTTGCGCTGGGCTACCTTGCGCCGAAGTGGCTGCTCGGACGTCGGAAGGAAAGCCGCCGGCGCCGTATGGATGATGAGCTGCCGGTCATGGTCGACATGCTGCGGCTGCTGCAGGGCGTCGGCTTGTCGATTGACCAGAGCCTGCAGGTGATTGCCAACGAATTCCACGGCATGCTGCCTGTGCTGGCCGGTGAATTTGGCCGCGCCAACCAGCAGTTCGCCTCGGGCCGCCCCCGCGAGCAGACGCTGTTGCGCATCGCGCGCCTGTTCGACAACGAAGACCTGAAGGGCCTGATCACGCTGCTTACCCAGGTGGATCGCTTCGGCGGCGCAGTGCAGGAGCCGCTGCGGCAGTTCGGCGGGCGTCTGCAGGAGAACCGCCGCGCGCGGCTGAAGGAGCGTGTGGGCAAGCTGACCGTACAGATGACGATGATCATGGTCATGACGCTATTGCCCGCGCTGCTGATCATCACTGCAGGGCCGGGGTTCATGGGCGTCATGCGCAGCCTTCAACAAACCGGGGGACATTGAGATGACACGCTTCCCAAACACCACGCGTGCCAGCTGGGCCGGTGTGACCATGTTGACCATCCTCCTGGCCGGCTGCGGCTCGATGGCCACATCCGACATGAGCCTGCGTGCCGATGCCGACATCGAGATGGCACGTCAGCGCCAGAGCCAGGAGAAGGCAGAGATCACCAGCCCGGCGACGTATCTTTCGCTGATTCACAGGATGCAGGAGCAGGGCCTGTACTACGCGTCGCTCGCGCATATCGATGCCTACCAGCAACGCTATGGCCGCGCCCCCGAGATCATGCTGCTGCGTGCTGACGCACTGCGCGAAACCGATCAGCTTGCCGCTGCCGATGCCGAATACCGCGCGGTGGTGGCAGCAACGTCCGCCATGGGCGCAGGCACGCAAGGCGGACTGCTCAATGCCGCGGCGTGGCGCGGCCTGGGCATCGTGGCGGGGCGTCAAGGCAACTTTGCCGAAGCGGCTCGCCGCCTCCAGGTGGCGGCTCAGGCCAATCCGACCGACGCCAGCACAGCCAGCGATCTTGGCTACGCGCTGATGCGATCTGGCGAGGTCGAGCAAGCCCGCGTGCCGCTGATGCAGGCGCAGCAGATGGCCGCCGCCAGCCCGAAGATCGCCGGCAACCTGGTGATCTGGCTGACCGTGAATGACCGCAAGGACGATGCCGCATCGCTCGCGTCGCACGCCCAACTGACGGCATCCGCGCGCAAGGCGATTGACGAAGACGTGGCACGCGTGCGAGGCGCCTGGCGCGACCGGCGTATCGCTCGCGACGCGGCGGCGGATGCCACCCGTGCGGTGGCGCTCAGCCCGTCTGCCGCAGGCGTAGCCAGGACGGCCACGCCCGCTATCACGACCCAATCCCGTCCGCTGGCATTGCAGCGCGGCCGCTTGCTTGACACCTTGGAGACCGCGCAATGATCCCACGCTTTCTGATGGCTGCCGGTATGGCGGTATGGCTGATGAGCAACCCGGCTGGCGCGCAAGGCTTTTCGGGCGGCAATCCCCAGAACGCTACGCAAGCTGCGCCCAACGTGGGTAGCAACATGGGCGATGCCACTCGCGCCTTGCTCAAGGCGCAACGCGATGGGACGTATGCGGGCGAGTTCGTCCCGTTACGTGGGGAGCAGGCCGCGCTGGCGTACCAGCGCTACCTTGATTCGTTCAGTCGACCGATGCCTGGCCTGTCGCAGACGGCTCCGAGTGCGAAGTCGACAAGCTCGAGTCAAGCCACTACCGCACGTTGACCCTTCACAGAACGCCGCTGTGACACGAGCCACCCTCCGCCTTCGTCGAGCCGCTAAGCTCCGCAGCCGTCTGCGCGGCGCGGTGAGCGTGATGACGGCCACCTTTATCGCCACGGTTGGTCTGGCGGTGCTGGTGTCGATCGACATCGGCAACCTGTTCAATACGCAGCGCGCGTTGCAGCGTTCCGCCGACCTCGCGGCCATGGCGGCCGCACAGCGGCTGGATTTGCCTGCCGCTGCACAACAGGCGGTGGTGCAGAACGGGCTGACGGTGGATGGCACCAACGTCACGCTGGCCGTCGTGCCGGGCGTATGGGATGCGAGTGCGGGCACGCCGCCCACGTATTTCACGGCGCAGGCTGCAGTGGACGGCAACACCAACGCCGCGCAGGTGACGATCACGCAGAACGTGCCGTATTTCTTCATGGTGGGCCGGCGGCAACTGACAGCGACGGCGATTGCGAAGAACACGCCGGTCGCGTCGTTCTCGTTGGGGTCTGGGTTGGCGTCTGTGAACGGTGGCCTGCTCAATCAGCTTTTGGGGAGCCTACTTGGCAATGCCAACCCCTTGAGTCTGAGCCTTGTTTCCTATCAAGGTCTGGCGAACACCAACATCCGCGTGGCTGACTTGATGACCGCGGTGGGCGTCGGCACCGTCCAGCAATTGCTGTCGACGCAACTGACTTTGACGCAGTTTTTTAATGCAGTCATTTCAGCTGGCGCACAGAACGGTTTAGCCGGAATATCGGCTGGGACCGTAGCCGCTCCGAATACATTGGTCCTTGGTCCCCTGCTGAGCGGCACGACCATCAATATGGGTAATAGCGCTGGAACGCCGGGTGTTTTGCAATTGCTTGCAGCCGTAGGGAATGACCAATCGGCGGCGGATGCCACGTTAAACGTGCTGGACCTGTTGATGACGGCGGCCCAGATTGCCAATGCTCAAAACGGGGTAGCCATTTCGACCAATCTGGGGTTGCCTGGCGTGGGGGGGCTGCCCGGCCTGGTCAATGTGGCGCTGTCGCTCAAGATCATTCAGCCTCCAGTGATTGCGATAGGCCCCCCGGGTACCGACGCATCGGGGAACTGGCGCACTGTGGCGCGCACCGGCCAGGTCAGCCTTGGTTTGAATGTTTCCGCTTCGGTCCTCGGGCTTGCCAACTTGAACGTTCCTATCGGTCTGATTGCCGCCGGCGCTAATGCCCACTTCGAAGCGGCGCACTGCCCTGTCCCTCGCAGTGGTATCTCCGCCGATTTCGGCGGGCAGATAGCCCCCGTATCGCTTTGCATTGCCAACGGAGCCGCCACGGCGGCGAGTAGTATCAATGGCTACTCATGTCCTGCTACACCAGCGGTTGTGTTGCAAGCTTTAGGCGCGGACGCGATATCACTGCAAGCCAGTATCGCGCCCGCAGCCAGCGCTGGCTGGACACCTGATCCCACCACATTGAGCGTTGGGCAGACTACGCGGGTGTCAGGCACAGGAACCTTTTTTGCCTCGATTCTGAACGATACGAACCAAGTAAAGCTTCAGGTTCTCGGCTCGGGCGTTCTGAACATCTTGGGACTTTCGGATGTGATTGTACGAGCGACGCTTGGACTTGTCGGCCAGACCCTCGACGCCGTCCTCACCCCTCTACTCGAAGTCCTCGGCATCCAACTCGGCTACGCCGACATCAAACTCCTCTCGCTCGACTGCGACGCCGTCGAGCTGGTTTACTGACATGGAAGCGACGACATGAAAACCGATCGCTGGGCGTACGAAACGCTTGAGATTTTTGTCTGGGAAGGCCGTCACGACATTGCTGATCGTGTGGCGCGGTTCATGGCACCGTTTGGGGCGGAGGTGATCCGCGCGGGCGGGATCGATTTCCAGCCGGCCGAGCCTCGGCTGAAGCCCGCCGTGGCGGTGATCAGCGCATCGGTGGTCGAAAGCGGGGGCTTTACGGTGCTCGACTGGCAGGCTGCGCAAGGCATGCCGGTGATCTGGGTGGCGGCGGATACGCAGCATGATTCGAGCCGCTTTCCACCCGAGTACACGTACGTGCTCGGGCCGGATTTTGGCGCGACCGAACTCCGCGCGCAGATCAGCAAGGTCTTGCCGTCGATGTCGTCCGCGCAGGCTCAGGCGCAGGACCAGAGCGACCTCGTGGCTGCATCGCCGGCCATGCACGGGTTGCTGGAGCAGGTCGATACCTTTGCAGATTGCGACAGCAACGTCATGCTTTACGGTGAAACCGGCGCCGGCAAGGAACGCATCGCGCGCCTGCTGCACGACAAGAACAGCGTCTACGGCAAGGGGCCGTTTGTGGCGGTCAACTGCGGCGCGATTCCCGACGGGCTGTTCGAATCGCAGTTCTTCGGCCATGCCAAGGGCGCGTTCACGGGCGCCATGTACGCGCACCGCGGCTACTTCGAACAGGCCAACGGTGGCACGCTGTTCCTCGATGAGCTGGGCGATTTGCCGCTGTATCAGCAGGTGAAGCTGTTGCGCGTGCTGGAAGACAGCGAATGCACGCGGCTCGGCTCGACGGTGCCCGTCAAGCTGGATTTCCGCCTCGTGGCCGCCACCAACAAGAACCTGCGCGAGATGGTGGCTACGGGCAAATTCCGCGCAGACCTGTACTTCCGCCTTGCCGTAATCGAGCTGCGCATCCCCAGCCTGGAGCAGCGCGGCGCGGACGACAAGATCGCGCTGCTGCTCTCGTTCCTGCGGCACCTGCTGGGCGACAAAACCTTTGACGCCATGCCGCCTGTGCCTGAATGGGTGCGGACGTCGGTCGCTCGCGCCTACTTTGCCGGCAATGTGCGCGAGTTGCGCAACCTTGCCGAGCGCATCGGCATTACCCTGCGCCAGTTCGGCCGCTGGGACGAGGCCCGCATCCTGCCGCTGTTTGCCGGCCTGCAGCGCGATGCGTTCGAGCGCGAGGCGGGAAATGGTGGCAATGGCGGGTATGGCGATCGCGGTGGGGGTGGAAGTGGTGGCAATGGCGGCGAAGAAGAGCGCCGCCGTATCCTCGCGGCGCTGGACGCCAACAACTGGCGCCGCCAGGACACCGCCGCCACACTCGGCATCAGCCGTAAGGTTTTGTGGGAAAAGATGCGCAAATACCAGATCGCCGACGGCGAAACCGAGCTGCGCGAGCTGGAGTGATGCCATACAACACCCTACTGCGCGGCGGGCGCCCGATGCGCCACTCGGGTGGCGGATCGCGTATAGTTTTTGGCTGCAACACCTGCGCAGAATCCACAGGGTCGAGATGAGAACAAAACAACAATCAGGGAAAGCGTCGCACCGGGCGTTTCAGAGGGGATTGGCCATCGTGGCCGCAATCGCAGTCGTGGCTGGTACGGCCGCCTGCACATCGGCCGTGGCGCAAAGCCCCGCCGCACCGCCCACCGCCATTGCACCGATTGCCGCCGCCGCGCCTGTGCCGGCATTGACTGCCACGGTTGGTCAGCCGGCTGCCACGGCGCCTGCCGCCAGGGCGGCTGCCACGCCCGCCGGCGCAGCCCGCACCGACGGTCCGGCTCCCGCCAGCGCCGTATTCGAGCTGCAACAGCGCATGCAGGCGCATGAACTGTCAGAGCTGCGCACCACCTATAACGGGGCCTACGGCGCCAGCCTGCTGTTTGCCCAGAGTGACCTGACGTACTACGTCACGCTGTTCCAGCAGAAAGACCTGTGGCGCGTTATCAAGACCACCAATGAAGCCTCTGCCGAACGCCTGTACAGCGACTTCGCCAAGCAGACCCGAACGATGGCGGATCTGGAGCTGCAGCGCATCCGTCTGGAAGCCCAGAAAGAGCGTTCCGAGCGCCAGATTGCCGCGCAGCAGGAAAAGCTCCGTGGCCTGAAGACCGACCTGGACATTCAGCGTCAGCAGCAGGCCCAGGCGCAGGAACGGCAGAAGGTCGCCCGCACGGAAGCCGAGGCATTGGATGCCGAACGCCGTGCCGCCCGCGCCCGCGTCGACGAATTGCAGCGTCAGATTCGCGAACTCGAAGCCCAGGTCAACGCGCCGTTCAATTCGCAGCCGCGCCGTCGCTGATCCAGCGCTTGCATCGTCCCGGATTGGGCGGCCTGCGGGTCGCCCGATTCACTTTTAGGGGACCGCATTCAAACATGGCGACTTTGTTTGATGCGTAGCGGGGCGGCGCGTACATTGGCGGACAACCCATTTTCGCAGTCGACCGCGCATGCGTTCCGCCTCCGAGTTACCTGCCAATGCCTCGCCCGCTGCGGCGGAGCCTATCCCCCAGCCCAAGGGCTTGCCGTGGCTGGGCAACCTGCTGCAACTCCCGAAAGACCGCCTGGCCCAGACGCTTCTGGAAACCAGCCGGCAGTTTCCCCAAGGCCTCTACCAGCTCGACTTTGCCGGGCGGCGCGTGCCGTTCGTCTATTCCGCCGATCTGGTGGCAGAACTCTGCGACGAAACGCGCTTTCGCAAGCTGATCGGCCCGCCGCTGTCGTTCCTGCGGGCGGGCGCGGGCGATGGGCTCTTCACGGCGCATCAGGACGAGCCCAATTGGGGCAAGGCGCATCGCATTCTGCTGCCGGCCTTCAGCCAGCGTGCGATGAAGGGCTACTTCGACGTGATGCTCGAAGTGGCCAATGCGCTGGCCGAAAAATGGGCGCGCCAGGGGCCCGACGCCGATATCCCCGTGGCCGACGACATGACGCGGCTCACGCTCGACACCATCTCACTGGCGGGCTTCGGATACCGCTTTGATTCGTTCAATACGCCGGAGCTGCATCCGTTCCTGGCGGCCATGGTGGGTGTGCTGTCCGAAGCCATGGGCAAGCTCACGCGCCTGCCGCTCAAAGACCGCTTCATGCGCGAACACCATCGGCGGTTCGAGCACGACGTGGCCGCCATGCACCAACTGGTGGACGAGGTGATCCGCGCGCGCCGTCAGGCAAAAGATGGCGGCGCGGGCGCGAGCGACCTGCTGGGGTTGATGCTCAACGCGCGCGATCCGGTGTCGGACGAGCCGTTGGACGACACCAACATCCGCTTCCAGGTCATCACCTTCCTGATCGCCGGGCATGAAACCACCAGCGGCCTGCTGACTTTTGCGCTCTACATGCTGCTGCGCCATCCGGCAGTGCTGGCGCAGGCGTACGCCGAGGTTGACCGCGTGCTGCCGGGCGATACCGTGCCGCAGTATGCGCACCTCGCGCAGCTCGACGTGATCGAGCGCGTGCTGAAGGAAACGCTGCGCCTGTGGCCAACCGCCCCGAGCTTTGGCGTGGCGCCCTACGAAGACACGCGCATTGGCGGCCGCTACGCCATCCGCAAGGACCAGCGCGTGGTGACCGTGCTGCTGGCGCTGCATCGCGACCCGGCGGTGTGGGATCGCCCCGAAGTCTTCGATATCGACCGTTTCCTGCCCGAGAACGAAGCGAAGCTCCACCCGCACGCCTACAAGCCCTTTGGTAACGGCGAACGCGCCTGCATCGGCCGCCAGTTTGCGTTGACCGAAGCCAAGCTGGCGCTGGCCGTGATCCTGCAGCGATTTGCGCTGTCCGACCCGTACGACTATGACTTCCACATCAAGGAAACGCTGACGCTCAAACCGGACGGTTTCCGCCTGCGAGCGCGGCTGCGCAATGCGCGCGAGCGGCTGTCGATTGCCGCGCCTTCGCGCGCCGAAGCCACGACGCAAGTCGACGCCGAATCCGCGCTTGCCGGCGGCGGCGAACCGATGCACGTGCTGTATGGCGGCAGCCTGGGCACTTGCCAAGACATCGCCGAACAGCTTGCCGCCACCGCCTCGCGGGCCGGCTTTGACGCCAAGGTGGCGCCGCTGGATGCCATTGCCGACGCGCTGCCGCAGCAGGGCGTGCTGATCGTGGTGGCCGCCACCTACAACGGCCGTGCGCCGGACAGCGCCCGCACCTTGGAGGCGCGGCTCGATGCCGCCGCTGCACTCACCAGGCAGGCAACCGGCTTGCGCTATGCCGTCCTTGGTTGCGGCAACTCGCAATGGCCTGCGTTCCAGGCGTTTCCAAAGCGGGTGGAAGCGATGCTCGCGGCAGCCGGCGCGCAAGCTATCGTGCCGCGCGGCGAAGCTGACGGCAACGCCGGTTTCGACGCCGCCGTCGAGGCCTGGACGCGCAGCCTGTGGAGCGCCCTGGGCGCCCGTCAGGCACAAGCCGATGGCCCATCGGTCCACGTTGACTACGTCGCTCCCGACGCCGTGCGTGCCGCCACGCTGCCGTCCGCGGCCCGAGCGATGACGGTGCTCGCCAACGCAGAACTCGTCGGTGATGCCAGCGGCCTGTGGGATTTCGCGCAGGAAGCCCCGCGCGGCCCGACGCGCCACCTCACTGTGCGGTTGCCCGATGGCATGACCTACGCCACCGGAGACCACCTCGCCGTCTACCCGCGCAATGCCGATGATCGTGTCGACGCCGCCATCACGCGGCTGGCGTTGGAGGGCGATGCGCTCGTCACCCTGACCGCGCGCCATGCGCACGTGCGGCACTTGCCGCTCAACCAGCCGGTGTCCGTGCGTCAGTTGCTGCGCGATTTCGTCGAGCTGCAGGACACGGCCACCGTGCGCGATATCACCGCGCTGCACGCGGCCACGCGATGCCCGTTCACGCGAGGCCAACTCGCCGTCTGGCTGGAAGGCGATGAGGCAGCCGAGCGCTTCGACCGTGACATTCAGGCTCCGCACGTGAGCGTGCTTGATCTGTTGATCCGCTTCCCCGCGATCGAGCTGACGCTGGAGGCATTCCTCGCGCGGCTCGGGCCGATGCGTCCGCGTTTCTATTCCATTGCGTCGTCGGCGCGGGTGTCACCGGGTGTGGCCGCGTTGACCGTGGGCACGGTGTCGGGGCCGGCTTGGTCCGGGGTGGGTACGTATCGTGGGACGGCATCGACCTACCTGATGATGCTGCGTGCAGGCGCGGAGATCGCTGCCGCCGTGCGCACGCCCAACCCGCCGTTCGCACCGGACGCAGACGCTAGTAAGCCGATGGTGCTGATCGGCGCCGGCACAGGCATCGCGCCGTTTCGTGGATTCCTGGAAGAACGCGCCGCGCAGCAGGCGGCAGGCGAGGCGGTGGCGACGTCGTTGCTCTGCTTCGGCTGTCGCCACCCCGACCACGACTTTCTGTACCGCGACACCTTGCGAGCATGGGAAGACGCGGGTGTGGTACGGGTTTTTCCCGCGTATTCCTGCGTGGCGGAGCATCCGCATCGCTTTGTGCAGCACGCGCTATGGGATGCGCGCGAAGCCGTGTGGAAAGCGTTCGATGCCGGCGCCACGTTGTATGTGTGTGGCGATGGCCGTGCGATGGCGCCAGCCGTGCGCGACACATTGATCCGCATGCACCAGGCGCGCCACGGCAGCGATCTGCCGACTGCGTCGGACTGGCTGACCGCGCAGATGCAATCCGGACGCTACCGGCAGGACGTCTTCAACTGACGCTCCCATACGGTTGCTGCTGTCGTGGTACGGCTGCATAGGCTGCCCGCCCGAGACGGGGCAGGGATGCGCCCCATGTTACGATTTGCCCCTCGGAGCACCGCGCTTTTGGCCCAGCGACGCACTGTCAAACGCGTCCGGCGCAGCGGCTCCGCGAGGAGAAATGAGAATGTGGCGCCGAATCAAAGCGTCCTGGATGGCGATCTTTCTGGTCACCCTGCTGGGTGTCGGGTACTTGTGGATGTACCGTTTTGAGCCGTTGCTCTCTGGCGAGGCCGGCAGCGATGTGTTCGTGTGGGACCGCTGGACGCACCGCGTCTGTGCGCTGACCGACAACGGCGAGGCCACCGAGTGGCGGTGCGATAACGCCATGGAGACCGACGGCTCGAGCAGCAACACCAACTCGGATGTCTCGATACGCAAGCGCATGCGCGACGCCGTCCAGCGCATCAATCTGTAAATCCTGAATCCCACGCCCGCCGTTCGTCGCGGGCGTTTTTCTTTCTTGGTCTTTCTTATCCTTTGCCGGGTTCTGCCGCGTCCACGAGTTCCGGCGACGGTACGGGCGGCAGCTTGCGTACCTGCCCAGTCTCCATGCGGCCCTGGCGCTGGAACGGCCCCAGGTTTTGCGGCTGCCCGGATTCCAGCGCGCGTTCGATGGCGGCCAGTACGCGCACGTCAGCCAGGCCTTCCTCGCCGTTGGGCTCAGGCTCCCGGTTGTTGAGGATGCAGTCCGAGAAGTACTGCAGTTCGCCGCCAAACTGGTCGGTCGCGTCAAACGCCTGTTCATGCGTCTTGCCGTCGATGGTGGCCCGGTATTTAAGCCCCACACCAAACATGAAGCCCGGCGAGACTTCCAGATCGCCCTTGGTACCGAGAATGCGGTACTGGTCGATGCTCGCGCCGCTGTAGCTGACGACGAACTGGGCGACGCGGTGGTCGGCAAAGCGCAGCGTGACGCTGACGGTGTCGTCGAAGTTGAACGGGAGGTCGGGGTCGCGCACGCCACAGGCCGACACCTCGATCGGCTCTTCGCCAAAGAGATTGCGCACCGCGTTGATGGGATAGACGCCCATGTCGGACACCGGCCCGGCCCAATAGCCGTGGCTGGCGCGGTGGTTGGACGGCGCCACCGATTGGCTGAACATGGCCGAGAACGCGCGAATGCGGCCCAGTTTGCCCGTACGTACAAGCTCAATGGCGGCCAGCGTGGCGGGCTCGAAATGCAGCCGATAGGCGATCATCAGTTTCGCGTTGCCGGCCCGGGCTGCCTCGATCATCGCTTCGCAATCGGCCTCGCTCGTGGCCATGGGCTTTTCAAGCAAAACGTGGACGCCGCGCTGCAGGGCGGGCAGGGCGTACTGCCGGTGCATGTCGTTGGGCAGCGCGAGGTAGATTGCGTCGATGTCGCCGGAGGCAAGCAACTGGTCGTAGTCGGCATAGCCGTGGACATGCTGGATGCCGTAGCGATCGGCCAGTGCGGTGGCCTTGGCCTCATCGCCCGTGACCAGTGCCGTAACGACGGAGTTGCCGCTCTGCGCGACGCCGGGCAGAAATGCAGCCTGGGAAATCCATCCAGCCCCGACCACGGCATAACGCACCGGGTTTTGAACGGCGCGGGCTGGAGCGACTTGCAGCTCACCCGCAGCCTCATGAGAAGCAGTATTCATGACAATTCCTTTGCAATCGTTGCGCACGGCAGCATGCCGAGGCCGCGGTGTAGCGTGCTCCGCCGTGCGGGTGCTGACTGATTAAGCAAAGGTGGTGCCCGGTGGGGGCAAAAGGCGTCACATCGGGCCTGCAGAGGCACCTTGCCCTGCGCTCAGACGTGCTCCGCGCGGCTGTCAGTTGGGGCTTCGTCGCGGTTGGTCATGCCGTAGTCGCGTACCACGTGGGCAATGCGCAGGCGGTAGTCCGCAAACGCGCGGTCGCGGCCGACGTGCTGTGCGCCGCGATGCTGCTCCAGGTTGCGCCACGCCTTGACGGCCTCTTCATCGCGAAAGAACGATAGCGAGAGCATCTTGTCGGGGTTCGTGATGCTCTGGAACCGCTCTACCGAGATGAAGCCGTCCACCTGCTCAAGCAGCGGCTTCAGCCGTGCGGCCAGGTTGAGGTAGGTGTCGCGCTGGCCCGGTGCGGGCTCGACTTCAAAGATGACGGCGATCATGGCAAGTCTCCTGTGGGGTGTTTTCGTGATGCGTTCGTGGGTGCTACTTCAAGCTTGAAAGCGGGGAATGCGCGCATTGGGCGAGGGGCGGTATGCCACCTCGCCGAGCCCGGCAAGCCATCGGTCGACTTCCTGCAGGCTCAGCAGATGCCGCACCGTTTCGCGCGCGATGGTGGTGGCCAATGCATCGGCGGGGCAGCGGTGCGCGCCGCCGCCGAAGGTCCAAAGGCGCGGCGCCGTGCGGTCGATGTCGAAGCGTAGTGGGTCGGGGTTGGTTATGCCATCCAGATTGGCACCCGCCAGCAGCACCAGGATCTTGTCGCCCGCGCGCAGCGGGTGGCCGAGCAGATCAACATCGTGCGCGACGAAGCGGCGTGTGTTCTGCACCGGCGCGTCGCGGCGCAGGACTTCGCGCACGAAGGGCTCGATGGCGTCGGGCTGGGCGCGCAGCCGGGCAGTCAGCCCGGCGTGCCGCGACAGCGCGACGATGCAGTTGCCGAGCAGCCCCGCGCAGGCGTCGTAGGTTTGCGCAAGCAGGGCGGCGAGATTGGCGATGTCGGTGTCGCTGTCATCGTCAGCGTCAGCGCCGGCGAACGGCGAGTCGGCAAAGCGCTGCTGCAAGCGGCCGACGGCGGCATCAGCCTGCGCGACGGCGATTGCACTGGCGCCGGGGCTCAGCGCTGCCAAGTACGCGGCAATGTCGGCCTGGCAGGCAGGCGCATCGGCACCATTGCCCAGCAGCGTGTGCGCCATCGTGGCGAGCGGCACGCGAAAGTGGGCATCGGTATCCAGCGCGGCATCCAGGCTTGCTGCCTCGGGCAGCGCAGTGCGCGCATGCCGTTGCGCGTGGCCCGCCAGCGTAGACACATCCAAGCGGCCCAGCGCAGTCATCACCTTGGCTTTGCGCGCACTGTGGTCTGGGCCGTCGATCTGGCGCACGAGGCGGCCGAAGAATTCGCCCGTGGGCGTCGCGGCCACGGCTTTGGGCACGGGCTCATCGGCAGGTCGTACGCAGCAGGCGGCGTTGCCCAGCACCGCGTCTACGGCTTCAGCGCTGGCGGCGACCCACCAGCCCAGGGCGGCGTCGAAGAAAAACGGGCGTTGTGCTGCAAGTTCGGCGTAATAGGGAGCGGGATCGGCATGCACGATGGCTTGCAGCACGTCAGCGGGCGGGGCGGTGTTGAGGGCAATCATCAGCGTGGGGCGCGGGAGTAAGATGGCTCTCATTGTCTGCACTGGCCGCCCGCCAGTCACGCGCCAACAGTTTGGTCTCCATCGAACCATGACCGCATCTTCCTCAGCCACTGAATCGACCACCCAGCCGGACATCGGCCGCGTGGCTGCCACGATTGGCGACCCCACCCGCATCCGCATGCTGCTGCTGTTGATGGAAGGCCGCTCCCTGACTGCCAAGGAACTCGCTTACGGGGCCGGTGTGGAGCCCGCCACGGCCAGCGCGCACTTGCGCCGGCTTGAGGCCGATGCGCTTATCACCTCGTTGTCGAGCGGACGCTACAAATACTTCGGGTTGCGCTCTCCGGCGGTGGCGGAGATGATCGAATCGCTGCTGGTGGTTGCGCCTGAAAAACCTGCTGACCCGCGGCGATCAGTCGTGCCTGAAAACCTGCGTGCTGCACGCCTGTGCTATGACCACCTGGCCGGGCAGCTCGGCACCGAGGTGTCGGAGAAACTGCTGTCGCGCGGCTGGCTGACGCAGCTCGATGAAACGCACGGCGCCTACGACGTCACGCCCGAGGGTGAGCAGGCGCTGGCCGCCATCGGCGTCGATGTGAGTGCGTTGCGCAACGGCCGACGCCGCTTTGCTTATGGCTGCATGGATTGGAGCGAGCGTCGCCCGCATCTGGCAGGCGCGCTCGGGGCCGCCGTGGCGGAGCGCTGCATCGCACTGGGCTGGCTGGCGCGGCAGAAGCATTCGCGTGCACTGAACATGACCGAGGTCGGGCAACGCGAATTGCATGCATGGCTGCGCACGGCGTAGGGCCCTGCGGCCGTGCGTCAGTTGGTTCCGCGGATCGACTTGACGTAGTCGCGCTGGAACACGCACATGCGTAGCGCGTTGTGATACGCGCCATTGCTGAAGAACTCCTCGATGAGTTCACCTTCGCGCTGGAAGCCGCATTTTTCGTACACGTGGATCGCGCGTTCGTTCACTACGTCGACCACGAGATACAGCTTGTGCAGATTCAGCACCATGAATGCATAGTCGATGGCAAGTCGCGTTGCGGTTGACGCATAGCCGTGACCCTGCCAGCCGGGCGCGATAATGATCTGGAATTCGCCGCGCCGGTGGATGTAGTTCAACTCCATCAACTCGACCAGGCCGACGGCTTCGCCGGCATCGTTCTCGCAGATGAAGCGGCGCTCGCGCTGGTCGTGCACGTGGCGGTCGTAGAGCTGTGAAAGTTCGGTAAACGTTTCGTACGGCTCTTCGAACCAGTAACGCATGATCTTCGCGTCGTTGTTCAGTTCGTGTACGAAGCGCAAGTCATTGCGCTCCAGCGGGCGCAGGCAAAGGTCGCGGGATTTTTCGATCACCATGGTGTTGTCCTTGTTGTGTTGAGGCGCCCGACATCGCGTCGACGTCCCAACGCGTTCAGCAAGGACGTGTCGCTGCGGATGCGTGCTTACGCTGAGGTTGCACGCGTCGGCGCCGATCCAGATACAGCCACCACCCTGTTGCTGCAAATACCGGCAGCATCAACGCTCCGATCAACACTAGCACGACGCCGATCGGGCCGAAATAGCGTCCATTGTGAAGCGGCAACATGCCTGCCAGCAGGCGTTGCATTGGCGGCTTTGCAGCGAAGGACTCGTTGCGCAGGACGGCGCCGGTAGCAGCGTCCAGCGTCAATCGGTTGAAGGCGCGGTCGTGCGGAGCATCGGCCGGCAGCCAGTTGATATCGACCTGGCCCGTGCGGGCATCGTCGATACGGAGGGTGGCCGTTCCATAGTTCGACGCGTTGTCGAGGAAAGCGTTCCACGTGCGCTCAATTGCCGCATCTTCGAGCGGTTTTCGCGGGACTTCCACCGGTTTTGCCTTGGAGACAACCGGCATGCCTGCCAAGCGCTGCAGGCCATCGCGGTACCAGTCATATGCCCAATACAGCCCGCTGAAGGCGGCGAGCAAATAGAGCGGCAACACCAGCGTGCCGATGACGGTGTGCACGTCCCACCATCGGATGCGGCCCGCACGGCTCCATCGGATGACAAGCCAGCTTCGCCAGTTCGAGACGCGACGCGGCCAGCGCAGGTACAAGCCCGACAGCGCCATCACGACGAGCCCTATCGTGCTCGCACCTACGATCTGCTTGCCGATCTCATCGGCAAGCAACGTCCGGTGCAGCAGTTTGACGGTGGCAAAGAAGCGCTGTGCGCGCGCTTCGGGCAGCAAGGTGCCGGTGGCGGCATCGATGTAGCGCAGCTCACCGCGGCTGCTACCACCGTGTTTGCCGGGCGGCCACGCATACCAGACGCGCCACGGCTGGGTGGGGTCGGACGCAGCGGTGACGAACGTGACGGGGCGGTCCGGCATGGCAGCGCGCGCCTGCGCCGCCACTTGCGGCAGCGTCGGCGCAGGTCCGCTGCGTGCGGGCAGGGTGAGCACGCCGGGGTTGAGCGCGCGCAGCAGTTCGTCTTCGTAGGCCATCAGCGCGCCGGTAGCACCGACGACGGCCAGCACCACACTGGCTGACAACCCGATCAGCCAGTGCAGGCGGAAGAGCACCCGTCGCAGCATTGCCCGTTCGCCTGTTCGACGCTTACATCTTGTAGCGCACGCCCAGCAGCGCCATGCGCGGGGCACCGGGCATGTTGTAGTTCTCGGCGGCGCCGTGAGCCGACACGTAGTACGCGCGGTTGAACAGGTTCTGCAGGTTCAGCGTGACATCAAGGTGCTTGCTGCGATAACCGGCGCCCAGGTCGACGGTCATGTACCCGGGCAGCGTCGTCAGGTTGTACTGCGATGCGTAACGCGCAGCTTCCGCACGCACGCCGCCGGCCACGTAGAAGCCGTTCGGCAGGTCGTGCTTCAGCCATACCGAGCCGCTGTGCCGTGGCGTGAGGGACGGCTGGTTGCCGTTGACGGCCACGCCACCGCTGCGGTCGTTCGGGTTTTCCAGGCGGCCGTTCAGATAGGCATAGCTCGCCATCAGCGACCAGGTCTTCACGATCTCGCCAGTGAACGACAACTCCAGGCCGCGCGTGCGCTGGGTGCCGATGGGCACGCCCAGCAGCGTGACCGGATCCGCCGCCGTCAGGTTGGTCTGCTTCATGTCGAACAGCGCGGCCGTGACACTCGCGCCGGCAGACAGGTCGTACTTGGCGCCGATCTCGTAGTTCGTGGTCGATTGCGGAGCCAGCGCGCCGCTGTTCGGGAAGAAGGTGAAGCTATCCGCCAGCGGCTGGAACGAGCGGCTGTACGACGCATACAGCGAGAGCGGCTCGATCGGGTGATACACAACGCCAAAACGCGGGCTGACCGGCTTGTCGGTGCGTGACAGATCGACATTGCGCGGGGTCAGGTCGTCGCGGCTCTGCTTGAGGATTTCGTAGCGCAGGCCGGCCAGCACCGTCCATTGCGGCGAGAACTTGATCAAGTCCTGCACGTACGCCGCATACGTCTCGTTGTGCGAGAGGCCGTAGTTGGTCGGCACTGCGTTGCCCGGGACGGTCGGCAACACCTGCAGCGTCGGGTTGAAGAGGTTGTAAGTCGTAGTGCCCGGCGCGCCGGCCACGCGGTCGCTCTTGTCCTGATAGCCCAGCTCGATGCCGTACAGCAGCGTGTGCTGGATGCCCCAGGTCTCGGCCTTCTGCGTCAGCTCGTTCTGCCATAGCGTGCCGCGGTCGTTCCGGTTGCGCTGGTTGACGGATAGCGTGACGGTCGGGATCGGCCCATCGGTGACGCGGCTGACGGTCGTGTAATTGTTGCGGCCCAGCGAGTATTCGTAGTTGCGCACCACGCTGTGGAACGACCATTTATCGTTGAAGCGATGGTCCAGCGTGCCTGTCACGCTCTTGACGGTGGACTCCACATTGCCGGCACCCGCATCGGCCGAGCCATAGCGCGTGCCGATGGGTACATCGACGGGGCGGCCGTGGTAGGACGGCACGCCCTGGTCTGCGATGCGCTTGTCGTGCAGGTAATCGAACTGCACCGTCAGCTTGGTATCGGGCGCCAGGTTGAACAGGAACGACGGCGAGATCGCCTGACGGCGCAGGAAGTAGTCGTTGCGGAAACCACCCGAATCTTCAACGGCGCCGGTAATGCGCGCGCGGATGGCGTCGTCGTTGATGGACGTGTTCAGGTCGAACTCCGCGCGCTTCTGGCGCTCCGTGCCCACCACCACACCGACTTCGGCCAGCGGCGTCGCCAGCGGTTTCTTCGTCACGCGATTGATGATGCCGCCCGATGAACCACGCCCATACAGCACGGCCGCCGGGCCCTTCAGCACTTCAACGCGGTCGATGTTGGACAGGTCGCGGAAGTAGAGCGAATCGTCGCGCAGGCCGTCGACGTACTGGTCATTGATCGACGAGAAACCGCGAATGGTCACCTGATCGCGCTGCGCATCGCCCAGCGAGGCCGACACGCCCGGCACGTTGCGCAGCGTGTCGTTGATCGACAGCGCGCCTTGGTCCTGGATCACCGCACGCGGCACGACGTTCACTGACTGCGGAATCTCGCGCAGCGGCACGGGAATCTTCGTGGCGGTGTTGGCGATGGGCGTGTCGTAGCTCGTGCTGCTGCGCGTGCCCTTGACTGTGGAAGTCGGCAATGTGCCCGCATCGGCTGCGGCAACGGTGTCGGCTGCAGTTGCCACGTGGGCAAACGGCAGCGTTCCAAGGACGGCCAGAGACAGGCACAAACGTTTCGGCGGCATTGCAGTTCCCGTAAAGTGAAAAGTACGACGCGACTCCCTCCCCCGAGGTGCGGCGCCTTCAGAATGTGGAGGCGCAGATAATAATGAGAACAATTCCTATTTACAAGAGAGTTAAGACCCGCTTTTGACGATGGGTAACGTTTGCCGATCTCCGATCAGGCAATTTGTTCAGTCCATCTCCGATGTGTAGGGCACTAAATTGCTCTGCCATCGTCTGATTCGCCTGTTTTTGCCAATTTTCTAACATGTCGCATTCATCACATCAAATGCCATTGAAGGCCGCGTTGGTGGGCTACGGTTATGCCGGCAAGCTTTTCCACGCCGCCTTGATCGATGCCACGCCCGGGCTGCATTTGCAGGTCATCGGTTCCAACCGGCCTGACGCGGTACATGCGGAACGGCCGGATACGACGGTCTGCACGCCCGAAGCAGCGGCAACGCATGCGGACGTCGACCTCGTCGTCATTGCCGCACCCAACGACCGTCACGCGCCGTTGGCAGAAGCGGCGTTGCGTGCGGGCAAGCATGTCGTCGTGGACAAGCCGTTCACCGTCACGCTGGCAGAAGCGCGGCATCTGGCGCGGGTGGCGCGCGACGCGGGGCGCGTGCTGTCGGTGTTTCAGAACCGGCGCTGGGACAGCGATTTCCTCGCCGTGCAAGCCGCGATCGGGGGCGGTGCCCTTGGCGAAGCCATGCACGTCGAGGCGCATTTCGACCGCTATCGACCGCAGGTGCGTGCGCGCTGGCGCGAGCAAGCGGGGCAGGGCACAGGCATCTGGTTTGATCTGGGCCCGCATCTGATCGACCAGGCCCTGCAACTGCTCGGCCTGCCCGATGCGGTAAGCGCTTCGTTCGCACGCCAGCGGCCGGGCGCAGAAACGCCGGACTGGGCGCATGTCGTGTTGGATGTGGGGGAGCGTCGAGCCGTCCTTCACGCGAGCATGCTGGTGGCGGGTGGATCCCCGCGCTGGATCGTCCACGGCACGCGCGGTTCGTTTGTCAAACGCCGGATGGATCAGCAGGAAGCGCAACTGTTGGCCGGCATGAAACCCGGCGCGCAAGGCTGGGGTGTAGATGATGACGCGGGCGTGCTGATCGACGGCGCCACCTCGACCGAAACCCGCGTGGCGACGCCGGCGGGCGATCAACGCGCCTACTACGCCGCTGTGCGCGATGCCATCTTCGGCCAGCGCGCAAACCCGGTTCCGCCCGTGCAGGCCGTGTCCGTCATGGCCGTGCTCGAAGCCGCCGTGGCCGCTGCCGAAACCGGCACGGCGGTTGTGCCGGACCTGACCGATGCCGAACGCGCAGACTGGCTGGCTGCGCGGGAGACCGCCTCGTGAACGGCGTCGTCATCCTGTTGCTGGTGGCGGGCGGTTTGCTCGCGGTGGTGGCGCTGGTGCAGATGCTGGCCTCGCGTCTGACGCTGCCGGAATCGACCTTGCTGGCGCTGGCGGGCATCGGCATCGGCGGCGCCTATGTGATGTTGCGGAACGGCGCACCAGCCTTTGCGACCACCTTCTTCGCCCCACTGGTCGATCCGAGCTGGCCGGCAGAGGCGTATCTGTGGCTGTTCCTGCCGCCGCTGCTGTTTCAGGCAGCACTGTCGGTGGATGTACGAAGCATGGCGCCGGATGCCGCGCCGATCCTGATGCTCGCCATCGTGGCCGTGGTGGTTGCCACGGGCGTGATCGGGCTGGCTGCGGCGGCCGTCACGCCGTTCGGCATCGTCACGTGCCTGCTGCTCGGCGCGATGATTGCCACGACCGATCCGTCCGCTGTAATCGCGGTGTTTCGCGACGTGGGCGCGCCGGCACGGCTGATCCGGCTGGTGGAGGGCGAAGCGCTGCTCAACGACGCCGCAGCCATTGCCATCATGGGCGTGCTGCTTGCCATGCTGACCGGGCACGGCGGCGATGCCTCCATCGGCACGGGCCTGCGTGAGCTGGCCAAGGGGTTTAGTGGCGGCGTGGTGTTCGGATTGACTGCGGGGCGGATCGCCGCATTCTTGCTGCCGGCGCTGCGCGGCATTGCCCAGGCCGAGGCCGCGTGGACGCTGGCGCTGCCGTATCCGCTGTATCTCGTGGCCGAAGATGTGCTGGGGGTGTCGGGCGTGGTGTCCGTGGTGTGTGCGGGACTTGTGATTGGCGCGTTGGGCCGCACGCGCCTGACGCCGCGCAACTGGTCGCACCTGCAACTCATCTGGGAACAGATTGCAGCGCTGGCCGGCGCGGTGGTCTTCTTGCTGGCTGCGGTGCGCGTGCCGGAACTGCTGCACGGCGTGGTGTGGAAAGACGCGCTGTGGCTCGCTGTGATCGTGCTGGCGGCACTGGCGGCGCGCCTTGCCGTGCTGTTCGGCCTGCTGCCCGCGCTGGCGTGGCTCAAGCTCTCCGCGCCGGTCAGTCATGCGTACAAGCTCGCGATTGCGTGGGGCGGCCTGCGTGGTGCCGTCACGCTGGTGCTGGCGCTGGGTGTGGCCGAAAACCAGGCCGTGCACGAGGCGGATCGCCATTTCGTCACCATCCTCGCCACCGGCTTTGTGCTGGTGAGCGTGCTCTTCAACGGCGCCACGCTGCGCTGGGTGATGCGCCAACTTGGGCTGGATCAGTTGTCGCCCCAGGAGCAGGCCCTGCAAGGTCAGGCGCTGAACATGTCGACGGAGGAAGTGGAATCGACCATGCGCCGCATCGGCGGGCATTTTCATTTCGCGTCAGGTGCGACGGATCAGGCCGCGGAGGTGTATCGGCGAGAGGTCGCGGCCGGCGCGGTCGAGCTGAACCTCGAGGAAGCGCTGTCCGAACGCGAGCGCCTGACCATTGGCCTTGTGTCGCTGGCCACGCGCGAGCGCGAGTTGATTCCCGAGTACGGCAACGGTTTGATTTCGATCCGCAACCTCGACGCGATGATGCGTAACACCGCCGACATGATCGACGCGGCCCGCACGGAAGGGCGCCTAGGTTACAAGCGTGCATCGCGGCGCATCCTGGCCAAGCACGCCGGCTACCGATTTGCGGTGTGGCTGCACCGCGTGATGCATATCGACCGCCCGCTGGCCAATGCGCTGGCCGATCGCTTTGAATTGCTCATTTGCCGCCAGACGGTGCTCGAACGCTTGCGCGCGTATAACCGTGCGTCGCTGCAGCCCGTGCTGGGCGAACGCATGGCAGACGTGCTCGATGGTGTGTTGATTGCCCGGATCGAGGCTGCAGAAGAGGGCCTGGCAGAACTGCGAGAAAAGTTTGGCGACTACAGCGCCGCGTTGGAGAAGCGCCTGCTGGTGCTGTTCGCGCTGTACATCGGCCAGAGCAAGATCGACACAATGCTGGCCGAAACGGTGATCTCGAAAGAGGTCTACAAGCAGATCAGCGCGGTGATCCGCCGTGCCTGGACGGCCGCGCTGCCGCGGCCGCCGCTGTCGACTGCATGACGTGCGCCGGCCCTGACGCAATAGCCTGTTCAGAGCCGCTTGTCTTCCCGCTCCACGCTCGGATGGCGGTGGATGTCGTGCGTGACGAAGCCCGTGTCGTTATCGGGCATCTCCAGCCACTCCGGGTGCGAGAGCGATTCGCGAATGTCCGCCAGGCCCGAGGCCCAGTGGTCGCGCATGGTCGACGGCCCGAACTGGATGTCCTTGCCCGGCCCCTCGTGCTCCTTGGCCGCGTAGATGAGGTGGAAGACGTTGTAGCGCTTAGTGCAGGCCATTTCCTGCGCGTGCTTGTACCACTGCGTGCGCTCGAACTCCTTGGGTGGCAGGTGGTCGAGCAGCTTGCGCATCAGCCGGCGCGTCGATTGCGAGCGCTCCATCCAGTCGGTAATGAGCCGCGTCCGGCTGGAGTACTGCAAGTCCTTCTGCCGGCTAGCCACGCCGATCATCGTATTGGGAACCGGGCCCAGCGCGCTCCACAGGTCCACCTGAAACACCAGCGTGTCGCGGCGTGGCTTTGAGCCCAGCACATACGACAGGGGCGTGTTGGAGAGGACACCGCCGTCCCAGTAATACTCGCCGTCGATCAGCACGGGTGGAAAGCCTGGCGGCAGCGCGCCCGATGCCATGAAGTGCTCGGCGCGTAGACGGCGCTCGGTGTTATCAAACGCTTCCAGATTGCCTGTGCGCACGTTTACGGCGCCGACCGACACGCGGATGCCGCCGTCATTGATGCGATCGAAATCGCACAGCCGTTCCAGCGTCGCTTTGAGCGGCGTGGTGTCGTAATAGCTGGCTTCGAGCGGGTCGACTTCGTTGGCGGGCAGCGGGGCAGGAAAGCGTGGCGTAAAAAAGCCGCGCTGGCCCTCGAGCAGCGTATCGGCGGCCTGCATGGCGGTCAGCCATTTACGCAGATGCGCATTGCCGTCAAACCAGGCGTTTTCCAGGATGTCAGGCAGCGGCGGCGAGAACGTCGGCTGCGTGATGATCTGCCAAAACTCACGCAGCTTCGCTTGCCGATGCTCGGGGGCATTGCCGGCAATGATGGCCGTATTCAGCGCCCCGATGGAGATGCCCGCGATCCAGTTCGGCACGATGCCGGCTTCGTCCAGCCCTTCGAACACGCCGGCCTGGTACGAGCCAAGCGCGCCGCCGCCTTGCAACACCAGCGCGATGTTTTCGTACGCCGGCAGCACGATGCGCTGTGCCGTGGTGAGCGGCGCATCGGCGGGGCGTGACGACTCTGCCGGCGTGGGCCGCTTGGTTGCGGCCACGCGTAGTTTCGGTGCGGGCATATCTCCTCCAACCTCCTTGCGTGTGCAGAGACTTATTGCATGAACCAGCCGTGGCTCACCACGAACGATTGGCCGGTCAGGGCGGCACTCGGGAACGTGGCCAGGAAGCGCACCGTCTCGGCCACGTCTTCCACCGTGGTGAACACGCCGTCCACGGTGTCACCCAGCATGACCTTTTTCACGACATCTTCTTCGCTGATGCCGAGTTCCTTTGCTTGCTCGGGAATCTGCTTTTCGACCAGCGGCGTGCGCACAAAACCGGGGCACACCACATGCGAGCGCACGTTATGCGCGGCGCCTTCCTTGGCCAGCACCTTGTTCAGGCCCAGCAGTGCGTGCTTGGCGGCCACGTAGGCCGATTTGAGCGGCGAACCCTCGTGCGAGTGCACCGAGCCCATGTAGATGACCACGCCGCCACGGTCGTCCTTGTACATGTGGCGCAGTGCGGCGCGCGTGGTCAGGAACGCGCCGTCGACGTGGATGGCCTGCATCTTCTTCCAGTCGGCAAACGAGTAGCTCACGAACGGGTTGACGATCTGGATGCCGGCGTTCGAGACGAGGATGTCGACCGAGCCGAGTTCTTCGGCCACGCGGTCGATGCCGCTGTCCACGGCTTGTTCATCGGTCACGTCCATGCGCAGCCCGATGGCCTTGCCGCCGGCATCGGTGATCTCCTTGGCGACGGCCTTGGCGCCGTCTTCGTTCAGGTCAACGATGGCGATGGCCGCACCCGAATTGGCGAGCGTGAGGGCGATCTGCTTGCCGATGCCGCTGGCGGCTCCCGTGACGACAGCGACTTTGCCTTTCAAATCAGACATGTGTGTACTCCGAGGGTTGGCGGTGACGGGGATAAGAATGGCCTTGGGCAGGTGCTACTGCGCCAGGTAATCGAACACGACCTCGCCCATGCCAAGGGTCAGGTCTGCAATGATGTGTCGGGCTTCGACAATCTCCAGCACGGGCAGTTCGGCCACGGGCGCCAGCGCATGGTGCGCCAATTCCAGCGATGCCGGCCCCGTCCAGGCGCCTTTCATGTCGATGTCGATCATGACGTTGCGCGACAGCTCGCAGATGCGCGCGGTCTTGCCGTCCACGTGCGGAATGATCTTGAGCAGAAAGTTCGGGCGCTCCAGGCGGCGTTTCTGCTCGGCCAGATCCAGCTCGCGGTGCTTGTAGCCCATGGTGCCGGTTGCCACGCGCACGGGGCCGTAGTCGAGCGTGCCGATCAGCGTGTCCTTGTCGGTCAAGAGCCTGGGCGAGGCGAGTTTCTTTGGGAAGCCCCACATTTCACGGCCGCCGGCCAGCGGCGGATGGTCGTCCAGGTACATCGCGAGCGTGTACGTGCCGGGCTTGCCTTCGTAGGTGACCGGGATGACCTGGCCGCTTTCGGTGTAATCGCCAAAGCCGGTGGAGTCGGCCATGCGGATGAACTCGTAGGCGACCAGCGGTTCGGGCACCTCGAGCGGTTCCGGCACCATGGCGCGCAGCTTGGCCGGGTCGGTGCGGTACGTGATGATGAAGAATTCGCGGTGGATGAAGCGGTATGGGCCGGGCGGGTAGGCGGGGCTCGTAAGCGGCATCGCGAAGGCGGTTTCGCGGACGGTCTTGATGTCCATGGCACTCCTTGTGCAGGTCGGGCTGCAAGTGGCGTTGGGAATCGGTACGGCGCAAGAGAACGGTAGGCGACACCGCATGGTGTCGCGCTTTTGTGACGCTGTCTGCTTCCGTTCACGCGAATTTCACGTTTGAGTGCCCGATACGCGATTGATTGCATGCAATGCGCCATTGCGCCGCATGCAGGCCAGCGCCGTCACGCGTGCGAGAGGAATTCCCAGAGCGCCGGTTCTTCGGAGTACGCGACGTTGAAGCGCAGCCACGGGCTAGGCTCGTCATGCGGGCGGAAATACTGGCCGGGCGCGAGCCAGATGTTGTGTTCGATGGCCCGATTGGCCAGCGCGGAGGCGTCGGCCTGGCCCGGAAGCCGTGCCCACAGGAAGAGGCCGCGGCCCGGCGTATCGAACGGCTCGGCACCATGTTGACGCATGAGCGCTTCGACGCGCGTGTGCGCTTCTCCGAGCCGCGCAATCAGCCGCGCCACGTGTTCGGCATAGACGGGGCGGGTGACGAATGCGTGCACGATTCGCTCGGTAATTTCCGACGAGGTGAGCGCCACTGCCATCTTGGTGCGTGCCAGCTCGCGTGTGATGGCGGCATCGGCCACCACGTAGCCTGCGCGCAACGAGGGCGAGATCGTCTTGGAGAACCCGCTCACGTACAGCGTGCGGCGCAGGCCGTCGAGTGCGGCGAGCATCGGGGCGGCGGGGTCGGCCAGCTCGCGGTGCAGGTCGTCTTCAACGATACAGAGGCCGTGCTGTTCGGCCAGTTGCAGCACGCGATAGGCGTTCTGCGCCGTCATTGAGGAGCCAGTGGGGTTCTGCAGCACGGCGCTGGTGAAGAGGGCGCGCGGCCGGTCGGCATCGTCCGCGCGCAGGATGGCTTCCAGTGCCGCGGTGTCGAGCCCGTCCGGTGTGCGAGGCACCCCGACCACGCGCAGGCCGGCCAGCTTGAGCACCTGGAGTACGTTGCAGTAGCCCGGGTCATCCACCGCGACGATGTCGCCGGCTTTGAACAGCGTGCGGACGATCAGGTCGAGCGCCTGCGTGGCGCCGCTGGTCAGCAGCACTTGCGACCGTTCCACCGGCAGGCCCCGTAGCGCAAGCGACTGCGCGACGTATTCGCCCAACGGCGCATAGCCCCACGGATGTCCGTAGCCCGCCACCCGCAACGCGGAAACACGGCTCACCGCGCGCATGGCTTCCTGTACGCCGCGCTCGTCCAGCCAGTCGTTCGGCAGCCAGCCACAGCCGGGCTTGATGGAGATGGAGCGGTCGGCAAACACATCCGACAGCAGCCACGCCGCGTTGAGCGTGGGCGGCTCCCAGCGTGGGGCCACGGGGGCCGGCTGGGTGGGTGTACGCGCCGCTACGAGGTAGCCCGAACGTGGCCGGGCCACGATGGCGCCCAGAGCCGCCAGCCGTGTATAGGCCTCCGCCACCGTAAAAGTGCTTACATCGTGCGCCTGGGCCAACTTGCGCACCGAGGGCAGCCGCGTGCCCGGCAGCAGAGAATGGTTGTCGACCGCCGCACGAATGCCTTGGACGATCTGGTCGACCAACGTACGCTGGGGATGAGAAGGATCGAGTTCGAGTTGCATGTTGCGATGCGGCACGAAGCCGTGATGAGGGCCTATACAGTTTCTTATAGAACCGCCATCTGTGCATGTCCGTGTCGCATTGGACTCTGTACAGTTTGCTTCAACCGCTGGCTTGCCCAGCCCGTTCCCTTTCCGCTGTTTTTTCGGAGCCGCCGATGAAACCCGCACCCCACCCGCTGGAAACCACCGATCTGTCCTACTTCTGGATGCCGTTCACGGCCAACCGCCAGTACAAGGCCGCACCGCGCCTGCTGACTTCCGCCCAGGGCATGTACTACCGTGACGGCGATGGCCGCGAGGTGCTGGACGGCACTGCCGGCCTCTGGTGCGTCAACGCCGGCCACTGCCGCAAGGAAATCGTCGACGCCATCACGACGCAGGCCGCCACGCTGGATTTCGCGCCCACCTTCCAGATGGGGCACCCCCTGGCGTTCCGCGCGGCAGAAAAAGTCGCCGAGATCATGCCGGAAGGCCTGAACCGCATCTTCTTCGCCAACTCCGGTTCCGAAGCGGTGGATACGGCGCTGAAGATTGCGCTGGCCTACCACCGCGCGCGGGGCGAAGGGCAGCGCACACGCTTGATTGGCCGCGAGCGCGGCTATCACGGGGTGGGTTTCGGCGGCATCTCGGTGGGCGGCATCTCGCCGAACCGCAAGGCGTTCTCGGCGAACCTGCTGCCGGGTGTGGACCACCTGCCGCATACGCATGCGCCTGAGCACAACGCATTCTCCAAGGGCCAGCCGGCCTGGGGCGAGCACCTTGCCGACGAACTGGAGCGCCTAGTCACGCTGCATGACGCGTCGACCATCGCTGCCGTCATTGTCGAGCCGCTGGCGGGTTCCACCGGCGTGCTGGTGCCGCCCAAGGGCTACCTGCAGCGTCTGCGCGCGCTGTGCGACAAGCACGGCATCCTGCTGATCTTCGATGAAGTCATCACCGGTTTTGGCCGCCTGGGCGCGGCAACGGCGGCGGAGTTCTTTGGCGTGACGCCGGACCTGCTCACGATGGCCAAGGGCATCAACAACGCCGCCGTGCCGATGGGCGCCGTGGCCGTGCGCCAGTCGGTGCACGACACCGTCGTCGACGCCGGCGCGCCAGGCGCCATCGAGCTGTTCCACGGCTATACCTATTCGGCACACCCGCTGGCGGCGGCCGCGGCGGTGGCCGCGCTGGATCTGTATCGCAGCGAAGGGCTGTTCGAGCGCGCGCGTTCGTTGTCGCCGGCGTTCGAAGCGGCAGCGCATTCGGTCAAGGGCGCGCCGCATGTGAAGGACATCCGCAACCTCGGCCTCGTGGCCGGCATCGAACTGGAATCGCGCCCCGGCGCCGTGGGCGCGCGCGCTTACGAAGTTTTCCTGAAATGCCTGGAGCGTGGTGTGCTGGTGCGCTACACCGGCGACATCCTGGCGTTCTCCCCGCCGCTCATCATCGAAGAGGCGCAGATCGCGCGCATCTTCGACACCGTTCGTACCGTTCTGCAAGAGGTAGCCTGAAATGAACCGACCGATTGATCCCGCCGTGACCGAATCCGTTGTCAGCCATTACATCGGCGGGCAGCGCCATGCCGGCAGCGGCACACGCAGCGCCGATGTCTTCAACCCCGCTACGGGCGCGGTGAGCGCGCAGGTGCTGCTGGGCGGCAAATCCGAAGTGGACGCCGCCGTAGCCGCCGCCCATGCGGCTGCCCCGGACTGGGCCGAGACTTCGCCGCTCAAGCGCTCGCGCGTTTTGTTCAAGTTCAAGGAGCTGCTCGACCAGAACCACGATGCCCTGGCCGCCGCCATTACGCGTGAGCACGGCAAGGTGTTCTCCGATGCCAAAGGCGAAGTGACGCGCGGCATTGAAGTGGTGGAATTTGCCTGCGGCATTCCGAACCTGCTCAAGACGGAGTTCACGGACAACATCGGCGGCGGCATCGACAACTGGAACCTGCGCCAGCCGCTGGGCGTGGTGGCCGGCATTACGCCGTTCAACTTCCCGTTCATGGTGCCGATGTGGATGGCGCCGGTGGCATTGGCGTGCGGCAATACGTTCATCCTCAAGCCCAGCGAACGTGACCCGACCCCCAGCCTGATGATTGCCGACCTGCTCAAGCAGGCGGGCCTTCCCGACGGCGTGTTCAACGTGGTACAGGGTGGCAAGGATGCCGTTGATGCGCTGCTCGAGCATCCGAATGTGCAGGCCATTTCGTTCGTCGGCAGCACGCCCATCGCCGAATACATCTACGCCGAAGGCACCAAGCGCGGCAAGCGCGTGCAAGCCCTGGGCGGCGCAAAGAATCACCTCGTCGTCATGCCGGATGCAGACCTCGACCAAGCGGTGGATGCCTTGATCGGTGCAGGCTACGGTTCGGCCGGTGAGCGCTGCATGGCGATCTCCGTGGCTGTGGCAGTGGGCGACGTGGCAGACAAGCTCGTCCCGCGCCTTGCCGAGCGCGCCCGCGCGCTCAAGATCGGCAACGGCATGCAGGCCGACAGCGAAATGGGTCCACTTGTGACCGCCGCCCACAAGGCCAAGGTGGAAGGCTATATCGCCAAGGGCGTCGAAGAGGGCGCCGAGCTGGTGGTGGACGGCCGCGGCCACACGGTCGATGGCCATGCCGAAGGCTTCTTCACGGGCGGCACGCTGTTCGACCACGTCAAGCCCGGGATGACGATCTACAAGGAAGAGATCTTCGGCCCCGTGCTTTCGGTGGTGCGCGTGCATGACCTTGCCGAGGCGGTGGACCTCATCAATGCGCACGAGTTCGGCAACGGCGTGTCGTGCTACACGAGCGATGGCGGCGTGGCGCGCGCATTTGCGCGGCAGATCCAGGTGGGCATGGTCGGCATCAATGTGCCGATTCCGGTGCCGATGGCGTGGCATAGCTTTGGCGGCTGGAAGCGCTCGCTGTTCGGCGACCACCACGCCTATGGCGAAGAAGGCGTGCGTTTTTACACGCGTTACAAGAGCGTGATGCAACGCTGGCCGGATTCGATCGCCAAGGGCGCCGAGTTTGTCATGCCGACAGCCAAGTAAGCCGGCGCATCACCCATGAAAAAGGGAGGCGGTGCCTCCCTTTTTCCTTTGCGCATGCCGAGTTGAAACCGGCGTGTCATATTGGTTTGATGTTGACGGCGATGAGTTCGCCATCGGGCCCGATCTCTACATCAAAGCTGACACGCTGCCCTTCATGGAATGTCTGCGAGCGCGAAAACTGGATTTCCGAATCCCGAATGAAACTCGGGGCAGCATGCATTTCTGCAGCTGCCCCGGCGGGCGGATCATATTCAACGGCGTTCTCTTCAATTCGGCTGGCCATTGCATGCTCCCAATAGGGGTTCGTCAAACCAGGCCACCGCTTCCGGTGGCCATCCGACTGCTTGATGGCAAACACGTACTGAAACAACCTGCCTGGCGGAATATCCCGGCCAATACACGCGCGAGGAAACCCCGCGCGGCAAGCCAAAACCGGTCTACCGCGCCCGCGTGCTCCTTGTTACTGGGGCACGATGTTCGAAGCTTGCTTGCCCTTGGGGCCTTGCGTGACTTCGAACGACACCTTCTGACCTTCCTTCAGGCTTTTGAAGCCTGCGGAGTTGATCGCGGAGAAATGTGCGAAAAGGTCTTCGCCGCCATCATCCGGGGTAATGAAGCCGAAACCTTTTGCGTCGTTGAACCACTTGACGGTACCAGTAGCCATGATTTTGAGTCGTGAAGTTGAGAAATCGATCGGCCGCCGGCCAAATCCAAACGTAGCAGGCAGACCCGGCCGAACCGGCCAAACGATCGTTTGGTGAATATATGCTTGGCGCGTCGCCTCGTCAAAGTCTGTTTTTTTAAGGTTTCCGTTTGGAGCGGCCGCGGCTGCTGTTTTCGGGCCCGCACCAGGGTTGGCGCGCGCTTGCCATCGGTGCAAACACCCGCGCAAAACCGGGCGTTTTCACCTAAGCTTTAGTGGCTTCTGCCGCACTCGGCCCGCCCGTAAAGCCGGTGTCGCAGTCGGTGCACGAAAATTGCGTGCGCCCCCGTCGTTCCAGTCGCAGCCTACCCATGACGACAGCCGCAGCCAGTCACACTAAGAAAAATCCCGCGTTGATGGCCACCATGGTGGGCGCGATCGGCGTGGTCTTCGGGGACATCGGCACCAGCCCCCTGTATGCCCTGAAGGAATGCTTCAACCCCGAGCATGGGGTCCCGTTTTCCGATCAGACCGTCTTCGGCATCCTGTCGATGCTGTTCTGGGCGATGACGCTGGTGGTATCCGTCAAATATGTGCTCTTCGTCATGCGCGCCGACAACAACGGCGAAGGCGGCATCCTCGCGCTGACGGCGCTGGCCATGCGTGCGAGCAGCGGCAGCGCCCGGTTCACACGCACATTGATGCTCCTCGGCCTGCTGGGCGCAGCCATGTTCTATGGCGATGCCGTCATTACCCCCGCCATCTCGGTGCTCTCCGCCATCGAAGGCATGGAAATCATGGCGCCTGCGCTGCAGAAGTGGGTATTGCCCCTGGCGCTGATCGTGCTGATCGCGCTGTTTTTGATTCAAAGGCATGGCACGCACGTGGTTGGGCGCCTGTTCGGGCCGATCATGGTGATCTGGTTCGTGCTGCTGGGGCTGATGGGATTGGTTTCGGTGGTGAAGTCGCCGCAGATTTTGGTGGCGCTGAGTCCGGTGTACGCCATCGAATTCGGATTCCGGCATACGGTGCTGGCGTTCATCGTGTTCGGCTCGGTGTTCCTGGCGCTGACCGGTGCCGAGGCGCTGTATGCCGACATGGGCCACTTCGGCGCCCGCCCCATCCGGTACGCGTGGTTCTACATTGCCATGCCGTGCCTGCTGCTGAATTACTTTGGCCAGGGCGCCTTGCTGCTGCGCGAGCCGAGCGCCGTGCAAAACCCGTTCTTCCTGTTGATGCCGAGCTGGGCGGTTGGCCCGATGGTGCTGCTCGCTACGGCGGCCACCGTCATTGCGTCGCAGGCTGTCATCTCTGGCGCGTTTTCGATGACGGCGCAGGCCGTGCACCTGGGCTATGCGCCGCGCATGAAGATTCTCTACACGTCGGATGTGGAAATCGGCCAGATCTACGTGCCAGTGGTCAACTACATGCTCCTCGTGCTGGTGGTGGCCGTGGTGCTGGCGTTCGGCAAGTCCGACAACCTGGCCGCGGCGTACGGTATTGCGGTGACGACCACCATGGTATTGACGACGGGTCTGGTCACAGTCGTCATGCACAACGCCTGGAAATGGCGCCTCTGGCTGGTGGCGTGCATCGGGGCAGTATTCCTGGCGGTTGACCTGTCGTTCTTCGCCGCAAACCTGCTCAAGATTGCAGCCGGTGGCTGGTTCCCGCTCCTGCTGGGCGGCTTGATCTTCTTCCTGATGGTGACGTGGCACTCGGGCACGCAGCTGCTGAAGGCGCGCAATGTAGAAGGCGGCATTCCGCTTGAGCCGTTCATGGACGGGCTGCTGCGCCATCCACCGTATCGTGTGGACGGCACGGCCGTGTACCTGACGCCCAGCATCGATTTCGTGCCCTTGGCGTTGCTGCACAACCTCAAGCACAACCACGTGCTGCACAAGCGCGTGCTGTTCATCCACTTCCGTACGCTGGCCGTGCCCTATGTGGACCCTGCCAAGCGCCTGGTCATCAAAACCATTGGCGACGACATCCACACCGCAGTGGTGGATTTCGGCTTCAAGGAAACGCCCGCTGTGGACGAGATCGTTCGCAGCGTGGGCGAGCGGCTGGGCATCGTCTTTGAAGACATGGAAACGTCGTTCTTCATTACACGCGCCACGGTGGTGCCGTCGCCGCTGCCCGGCATGGCGATGTGGCGGGAGTCGTTGTTTGCCTGGATGCAGCACAACAGCGCCAAACCGTCGGACTTCTTCCGGATTCCTGCCAACCGGTTGGTTGAGCTGGGGAGCAAGGTGGAGATCTAACCTCGCGCGTTCTGTGCGTTACGCAAACCGCGTCACGCTATCGCCTCGGCAGAACGCCAGCAGCGTCAGCTGGCCGACCTTGGCGTGGCGGATTGCGAGTGAGGATGGCGCGGAGATCGTTGCCAGCAGCGGCACCTGCAGTTGAACGCACTTGCGCGCCAGCTCGAAGCTCGCACGACTCGTCATGACGATAAACCCGTCCGAGGGGCGGATGCCGAGCCGAGCCAGCCGGCCGATCAGCTTGTCGAGAGCGTTGTGGCGACCCACGTCTTCCAGCGCATGCAGCGGTGCGTTGCCGTCTGAGGGCACCCACCCTGCGGCATGCAAGCCACCCGTGAGCGCATTGGCCGGCTGATGCGCCGTCATCGCCTGCATGGCATCCAATACCTGCGTGTCGGCAAGTGATGCCAACCACGCGGGTGGCACAAGCGGTTGCGGCGCATCTTCAAAAGTCTGCAGGCTTTCAATGCCGCACAGCCCGCAGCCGGTCGGGCCGGCCAGTGCGCGACGGCGTTCCTTCAACCGCACGAAGCAATGCGAAGCAATTTCAGCGTGTACTTCGAGCCCATGCGGATGCGTTTCCACATCTGCGCCCCGCCAATCGGCGCGACTGTCGATGATGCCTTCTGACAGCGCAAAGCCCAGCGCAAAGTCTTCCAGGTCGGTCGGCGACGCCATCATTACGGCATGCGTGATGCCGTTGAAGACAAGCGCGACCGGTGCCTCATCGGCGACGGCCGTGGAGGTGTCTTCTTGCGCGCCGGTGCGTGTGCGTTTCGTCGCGTTAGTGGACACGACGGGCAAGCCGGCGGGGTGGCGGGGTAGCAAAGTCATGCAGTGAAATGAGGCAAAGCGCGGCCGGCATCGAGCAGCACGATGAGCCAGCGTGTGTCGTCCATGGCAACGCGCAGCAGGCCTGCATCGGCCAGCGGATGCAGCGCGCGCAGGACCGTGCTGGCGCGCTCGCCCACGCGCTTGGTCAGCCACGGCATCGACACCGGCTTGCCGGCGTCGGTCTCGCGCAATGCGGCCAGCAGCGCCAGCTGCAGCGCAGACCACGCCGGCTCTGTGGGCATCAGGCTTCGGCCGTGGTGGCCGCTTGGGTGTCAGCGGTGCGCGCGACCTGGCTCGGCACCAGCATCACCGGAATCGACTTGGATGTCGGCGTGCGTGCCTGGTCAGCCACGGAAGACAGCGGCACCAGCGGGTTGGTCTCGGGGTAATACGCCGCCAGGCACCCGCGCGGAATGTCATACGCCACCAGACGGAAGCCATCGGCGCGGCGCGTGGTGCCGTCTTCGGAAAGCGTCACCATGTCGACCCACTCGCCGTCTTTCATGCGGACCGTGTGCAGGTCTTCCTTGTTGATGAAGACCACGCGGCGCTGGCCGAACACACCGCGGTAGCGGTCGTCCATGCCGTAGATCGTGGTGTTGTACTGATCGTGCGAACGCACCGTGGCGAGCGTAAAGACGGTGGCGTCGGCATGGCGCTCGCGAGCGCGGTGGACCGGCGTGTCAGTCGGCACGGCATGCGCGTGGAACTCCGCCTTGCCCGACGGCGTGTTCCAGACACGTTCCGACGCGGTGTTGCGCAGGCGAAAGCCGCCCGGTACGCGAATCTTCTCGTTGAAGCCGGCAAAGTCGTCGAACACAGCTTCGATGCGTTCGCGGATGCGGTCGTAATCTTCGACCAGCCAGCGCCACGGGATGGTGCTCTCGGGCAGCGTCGCCTCGGCCAGGCGTGCCACGATGGCCGGCTCCGAGAGCAGATGCGGAGAGGCCGGCGGATTGATGCCTGCCGACATGTGCACCATGCTCATCGAGTCTTCCACCGTCACCCCTTGCGCGCCGCCGGCCTGTTGGTCGACCTCGGTGCGGCCAAGGCACGGCAGGATCAGCGCAGCCTTGCCGTGCACGATGTGGCTGCGGTTGAGCTTGGTGGTCACGTGCACGGTCAGGTCGCACTGGCGCAGGCCCGCCCATGTGGCGGCGGTGTCGGGCGTGGCTGCCGCGAAGTTGCCGCCCATGGCAAAGAACACGCGCGCGGCGCCTTGCTGCATCGCTTCGATGGCGCCGACGGTGTCGTAGCCATGTTCGCGCGGCACTTGAATGCTGAACACCTTTTCCAGCCGATCCAGGAATGCCGGCGCGGGCTTCTCATAAATGCCCATCGTGCGATCGCCCTGCACATTGCTGTGGCCGCGCACGGGGCACGCACCGGCACCCGGGCGCCCGATGTTGCCGCGCAGGAGCAGCAGGTTGACGATCATCTGGATCGTCGCGACTGAATGCTTGTGCTGCGTGATTCCCATGCCCCAGCACGCGATGACGCTGCCGGCTTTGATGTACGTGTCGCCCGCCTGGCGGATTTCGTGCTCTGGCAGGCCCGATTCGGCCTCGATGGTCGCCCACGACTCCGCGCGCACGTCAGCGGCGAAGGCGTCGTAGCCGCCAGTGTGCTGGGCGATGAAGGCGTGGTCGATGATGGCGGGCTCGCCGCGGCTGCGTGCCGCGTCGTCACGCTCGATCACGTGTTTGATGATGCCCTTGACCGTCGCCAGGTCGCCGCCGATGCGCACCTGGTGGTATTCGGTGCTAATGCGCGTAGAGCCCAGCGTCAGCATTTCGATCTTGCTCTGCGGATCAGCAAAGCGCTCCAGCCCGCGCTCACGCAGCGGGTTAAACGACACGATGCTTGCGCCGCGCTTCGATGCCTCGCGCAACTCGCCGAGCATGCGCGGGTGGTTCGTCCCCGGGTTTTGCCCGAAGATGAAGATGGCGTCGGTCTTGGTGAAATCGTCGAGCGTGACGGTGCCTTTGCCGACGCCGATGCTGGCCCGCATGCCCGTGCCGGAAGGCTCGTGGCACATGTTGGAGCAGTCGGGGAAATTGTTCGTGCCATAGGCGCGCACGAACAACTGGTAGAGGAAGGCCGCCTCATTGCTGGTGCGGCCCGAGGTGTAGAAGATCGCCTGGTTCGGATCGGGCAGCGCACGCAGGTGCTGCGCGATCAGCGCGAAGGCGGCGTCCCAGTCGATCGGGACGTATTTGTCGCTGCCTGCGTCGTAGACCATCGGGTGCGTCAGGCGGCCTTGATCTTCCAGCGCGTAGTCCGACCACTCGGCCAGTTCGCGCACGGTGTGCTGCGCGAAGAACTCCGGCGTGGTGCGGCGCGACGTCGCTTCGGCAGCCACGGCTTTGACGCCGTTTTCGCAGAACTCAAAGGTGGAGGCGTGGTCGCGATCAGGCCAGGCGCAGCCGGGGCAATCGAAGCCATCGGGCTGGTTGGCCGACAGCATGGTCTTGGCGCCCTTGGCCGCGATGCCCTGCGACAGCAATTGATGCGCAACACTTTTGAGCGCACCCCAGCCACCGGCCGGGTGACGGTAGAACTCGATCTTCTGATGCTTCATGGGTGGCGGGGCAGCTTTAAATCACGGGTCAGGAGAAGAGAACGGCAGCTTTTTGGAGTGTAATCCAAATCCCCCAGCCCAACGGCAGGCCCACGGCGGCCCAGGCCAGCACCACAGCTACAGCCGAACCCGGATGCGCCTGCCATTCCAGCGATGTTTCCGGCGCAGCAACCGACGGCGTTGGGCTCTTGGTTGCCGCAGCATGTCGTTGCTCGTCGAGCTGCGCTTCGGTCATGAAGTGCTTCGCGTTGACAGGGCGCACCAGCAGGTTGCAGATGAAGCCGAGGATCAGCAGGCCGGCCAGGATCATCATCGTGATGTCGTACACGGCTGCGCGTTCCACGCCATGGGCGATCTGGTATTCGCGCAGGTAGTTCACCAGCACGGGGCCCAGGATGCCGGCCGTCGACCACGCCGTGAGCAGCCGGCCGTGGATGGCGCCCACCATTTGCGTGCCGAACATGTCAGCCAGATACGCCGGCACGGTCGCAAAACCGCCGCCGTACATCGACAGGATCACGCAGAAGGCCAGTGCGAACAGCGCGATATTGCCCGTGTGCGACGTCCACGGAATCGACGCATACAGCACGAAGCCGAGCACGAAGAAGACCGCGTAGGTCATCTTGCGGCCCAGGCGATCCGAGAGCGACGCCCAGAAGAAACGGCCGCCGATGTTGAACAGGCTCAGCAGACCCGTGAAGCCCGCAGCGATGGCTGCGATCTGGCCCTTTTGCGCGGCGGTCAGGTCCATGAACGACGTCGTCACGCCCAGCAGCTTGCCGCCAAACACTTCCTGCAGCAGTGGCGAGGCCATGCCCAGCACGCCAATGCCGGCTGATACGTTCAGGCACAGCACGCCCCAGATCAGCCAGAACTGCGGCGTCTTCAGCGCTTCGTTTGCGTGGACATGGCGTTGCGTGACCATCGCGTCCTTCGCCTTGGCCGGGGAGGGTGTCCAGCCTGCCGGTTTCCAGCCCGTGGGCGGCACGCGGTAACCCAGCGCACCTGCCATCATGAACACGAAGTAGATGCCGGCCAGCACAATGAAGGTTTGCGACACGCCCACAGATTCGGGCGTCGCAAACAGCTTCATCAGGCGGTCAGCCAACGGGGCGCCGATCATCGCGCCGCCGCCAAAACCCATGATGGCCATGCCCGTGGCCATGCCACGCTTGTCCGGAAACCACTTGATGAGCGTCGACACGGGCGATATGTAGCCCAGCCCCAGGCCGACGCCGCCGATCACGCCCGAGCCCACCCACAGCAGCCACAGTTGGTGTATCTGGATGCCCAGTGCGGAAATCAGGAGCCCGCCGCACCAGCACACAGCCGACACGACGCCAGCCTTGCGCGGGCCAACGCGTTCGAGCCAACCGCCCCACATGGCAGCGGATGCGCCCAGGAACACGAAGAACAGCGTGAACATCCAGCCCAGGCTGGAGACGCGCCAGTCGCAGGTGGTGGTGAACAGCTCGGCGACCAGCGAGACATCGGCGCCGCATGTGAGCGGCTTGGTGATGCCCAGCGCGCGGCCGAGCGGCAGCCAGAAGACGGAAAAACCGTAGGCCATGCCAATGCACAGATGGATGGCCAGTGCGGCAGGAGGAACCAGCCAGCGGTTGAAGCCAACCGCGGCGACGGTGCGCTCGCGCGAAAAAAATGGATGCAGGACTGCTTCGGACATCGAATCCCCCCGGATAGGTTGAGCCCGCGTTGTGACGTACGTGGTGAAACGGTGCGGCCGCGCCGGTCATGGCCGGTGCGTGCCAGCCAGCTGCAGTTGGAATGCGCCGACGTTGCCCGCGAAAGATAGTGGGGTAGTCTGTTCTAGATCAATAGTTGTAGTCACCCGTTGTATTGCGAGTTACGCAACGTACAACCTAATCGCTTAATTTATGTGACTGAGAACATAAATAGCCGGGGGGTTATTCAAGCGATGTGCGGCGCAGGGTGGCGGACGGTCAGCTCGCAACCGCAGCGTCTGACCACGGGCAGCCGCTTGCCTGCTGGCGGAATTCACTCGCCAGCGCGCGCAGGCAGGTGAGGGCGGATTGCATGTCTTCCACACGCTGCTGATACGGTCCGATGCTCTGCGCTGCGCGCTCGATGCGGCGGGCGGCATCGCCAATCGCCTGATGCCCAAGCATGCGAGCAGAACCGACGATGCGGTGCGCCGCTTCAACGATCTGTGTGTCTTCGCCGCCGCGGATGGCGTTCGCCAGGTTGGCGAGATCCTGTTCCACCGTCTCACAAAATAGATCGACGATAAAACGCCATTGCTGCAGATCGGTACCAAACAGCTCGGTGAGCGTAGTGATGACCTGTGGCGGGAATTGTGCGACGACGCTGGCGGAGACGTTGGACGTGAGGTGCATGGTGGCGGTGCGTGCGGTGGGAATCAGAGATGCACTCTGCTCGCCTCGTCCACGCGTCGCCATGAGATTGGTCCGATTCTGGTGCGAGCCCAAAGGAAAACGGGCGCACCGCCGGTGAAGCGATGCGCCCGTTGCGCTTTCAGCACATGCGCAGGTTAAGGCAGCATGGCAGCAGTTGGATTGACGTCCGAATCGCGCGGGGGCGGACGACGATGGCGGTGCGCCCACGTGAAGACCACCGGCAACACCAGCAGGGTCAGGATCGTCGTTGTGACCATGCCGCCGACGATCACCAGCGCCAGCGGACGCTGCGCTTCCGAGCCGATGCTGTGCGAGAGCGCCGCCGGCAAGAGGCCCAGGCCGGCCAGCATGGCGGTCATGATCACCGGGCGCAGACGCAGCGCGGCACCGTCGACGGTGGCTTCCCGCACGTTTTCGGATTGCGACAGACGGTTGACGTACGAGATCAGAATCACCCCGTCCTGGATGGCGATGCCAAACAGTGACAGGAAGCCGATCCCCGCTGAAATCGACAGCGTCTCATTTGCGATATGCAGCGCCAGCAATCCGCCGATGGCGGCAAACGGCACATTCAGCACCACCATCAGCGCGTCCTTGAAATTGCCGAACGTGCTGTACAGCAGCAGGAAGATCACCAGGATGGTCAACGGCACAATCACCATCAGCTTGCCTTGGGCGACCTTCATCTCGTTGAACTGGCCATCCCACTTGACGGTATAGCCCTCGGGCAGTTTTACGCTGTTGCCCACCACACGCTGTGCCTCGTCCACGGCACCGCCCAGGTCACGGCCGCGCACACCGAACTTGATGGCGATGTAGCGCTTGCCTTCCTCGCGGTAGATGAAGAACGGGCCGTCGGTCATTTCCACCTTGGCGATCATCGACAGCGGAATGTGCTGCCCATCGGGCGTATCGATCAGCAGCTCCCGGATAGCGTCGTACGACGCACGTGCCTGCTGGTTCAGCCGCACCGCCAGCCCGAATGATTTTTCGCCCTCCAGGATTTGCGTGACCGGGGCGCCGCCAATGGCGTATTGCACGAGGTTCTGCACGTCGCTCACGTTGATGTTGAAGCGCGCAGCCGCCTGGCGGTCGATCGAAACGTTCAGTGTCGGCTGACCCAGCTCGCGGAAGATGCCCACGTCCACCAGACCCTGCACCTTCTTAAGCTGTGCCTGGATTTCGTTGGCCTTCGCTTCGAGAACGTTGAGATCGTTCCCGAACAGCTTCACCGAGTTCTCGCCCTTGACGCCGGACAGCGCCTCGTCAACGTTGTCTTGGATGTACTGCGAGAAGTTGTATTCGATACCGGGAATCTTCTCGAGGTGCTTGGACAGGCGTTCGACCAGTTGTCCCTTGGTCATGCCCTTGGCCCATTGGTCGGGCGGGGCGAAGTAGAGGCCGTACTCCTGGTTGAACACGCCGGTGGAGTCGGTGCCGTCATCCGGACGTCCGATCTGCACGGAAACCTTCTGGATTTCGGGCTGCTTGGTGAAGTACGTGCGCAAGTCGTTGGCCACCGACGCGGAGTATTCCAGGTCCACCGTGTTGGGCAGCGTAATGCGCAGCCACAGGTTGTTCTCTTCCAGCGTGGGGAGGAACTCCGTACCGAGGAAGGTGGCGCTGTACAGCGTCAGCAAGAGCGCCGTAATGGCCGTGGCAAAGACGGTCATCGGGCGGGCAATGAGCTTGCGCAGCAATGGCTTGTACCAGCGCAGAATCGCCGCTATGAACGCCGGCGAATGCGGATGCAGCGTCTTGCCGAAGACGAACGACGTGGCCGCCGGCACGAACGTCAGGCTGAGCACGATCGATGCCATCAACGCAAAGCCCATCGTAAACGCCATCGGCTTGAAGATGATGCCTTCCACGCCGCCGATGAAGAACAGCGGCGAATACGCCACGATGATGATGCCCGTAGAGAAGATCATCGCGCGCTGCACTTCGTTGGTCGCCTTGACGATCGCGTCTTCGAGCTTCTCGGCGCCTTCTTCGAGGTGCCGCATGATGTTTTCCATCACGATCACGGCCGCGTCGACAATCACCCCAAAGTCGATCGCACCGAGCGAGATCAGGTTGGCCGGCACATGGAAGTGCTCCATGCTGATGAACGAGACGCACAGCGCCAGCGGAATCACCGCCGCCACCACAGCCGCCGCCCGGAAGTTGCCCAGGAAGACGAACAGCACCGCGAGCACCAGCGCGATGCCCACCACCAGCGTGTGTTCGACCGTGCCCATCGTGATGTCGAGCAGCACCTGGCGATCGTAGAACGGCTTGATCTGGACGCTCTTGGGCAGGATGCCGTTGTTCAGCTCCGCCACTTTTTCGCGCACCTTGGCCAGCACTTCGGTGGCGTTGGCGTCGCGCTTGAGTAGCACGATGCCTTCCACCACGTCGGGCTGGTCGTTGTATTGCACCTGGCCCAGACGCTGCACATTCCCGACTTCCACTTCGGCTATATCGCGCACGCGGACAGGCACGCCATTGTTGGCGGTCACCACCACGTTGCGGATGTCGTCGACCGTTTGCAGCAGGCCGACGCCGCGCACGACGAACTGCTGCTCGCCGTCGCGCAGCAGATTGCCGCCCGTGTTGTTGTTGGCGTTGCCGATGGCCGTGATGAGCTGTGACAGCGTGATCCCGTATGACAGCAGCTTCGCGGGCGAGGGAACGATGTGGTACTCCTTCACCTTGCCGCCGAAGGAGCTGACATCGGCTACCCCCTGCACGTGCTTGAGCCCCTTGGAGATGTCGTAGTCCTGGTAGCTCTTGAGCGTGGTGAGATCGACGCCGTCGCCCTCAAGGCGAAAACGCATGATTTCGCCCGTCGCATCCGAGTCCGGGCTCAGAGACGACTGCACGCCCGTCGGCAGGTTGGCGCTCGCCAAGTACTGCGAAAAATTCTGACGCGCCTTGAAGCTATCCGTGCCTTCCTTGAACTTGAGCGTCACCACCGACAGCCCGAACAGCGATACCGAGCGGAACGACTGCACATCCGGCACACCAGCCAGCGCGTTTTCGATGGGGATGGTGATCTGCTGTTCGACCTCGGTCGTGCTGCGGCCCGGCCATTGCGTGATGGCCTGCACCGAGAGCGGCGCCACGCCCGGATACGCCTGCAACGGCAACTCTTTGAATGAGAGCACGCCGACCACCAGCAGAGCGATCGCCAGAAAGACGATCAGCAGCCGGCGCTTGAGAATGCCCGCGATCGGGTTGAACTGCATGCTCAAGCTCCTGCCTTCACGATCATCTCGTTGAGCAGTGCGGCGCCGCGCACCACGACCCGCGACGAGGCATCCAACCCTGCCGTGACGGCAAAATTGCCATCCGTGCCGGTGTCCTTGCCGCGCACCTCCACGCGCTTGAAATGCGTGGCATCGCTTTGCACGATCACGTAGTAGCCGCCGTGGTCTTTCACCAGGGCAGTCTTCGGCACCACCGTGGCCTGGCCGCTGCCCGTCTGGATGCGCGCCGTGGCGTACATCTCCGGGCGCAGCAGCCCGTCGGTGTTGGGCACGTCGCAGCGTACCGTCAGCGTGTGCGTGGCGGGGTCGATATTCGGGGCGATGAAGCTTACGCGGCCCGTGAACTCGCGATTCGGATACGCCGCCGTGCGCAGGGAGATCGGCTGGCCGATGCGCACGCTGGCAATGTCGTTCTCATACACGTTGCCGGTAAACCACAGCACACGAGTATCGACGATGCTCATGAACGAGTCGCCCACATTCAGGAAGGCGCCCGGGTCCATGTTGCGCTTGACGATCGTGCCCGAGATGGGTGCGCGCAGCGTCAGGTGTTCAGCCGGTGTGCCGCGCTTGGCGATCTGTGCCACATCCGCATCGGACATGCCCAGCACGTGCAGGCGGCCCGCGGCGGACTGTACGGTGGCGTCTGCATCTTCCAGCAGATCCTTCATGTTGGAGCCCTTGAGCTGGCGAGCAGTATTCAGTGCCAGCAGGTATTCCTTCTGCGCGGAGATGAAGTCGGGTGCGTAGAGCTCGGCAATGGGCTGACCCTCGCGCACCAGCGCCCCTTCAAACTGCAGGATGTGATCAAGCCGGCCGGCCACGCGCGCCGAGGCCAGTTTGGTCAGCTCGGCGTTGTACGCGAGCTTGCCAGGCGTGGACAGCTCCACCGGCACCGAAAGCTGACTCACCTGCGCGACCTTCACCTGTTGGGGGTCGAAGCCGCCGGAGGGAATTTCAATGGAGTCGGGTTTCGGCCGAGAGGCGGCAGCCGGCGCAGAGGCCGGGCCGGCGGCGGGTTTTGCAGTCTCGGCCGGCTCGGCGGTAGGCCACTTGCGTCCGACCACCACGCCTACAGCGAGGGCTGCTGCCAAGGCGATCACAGCAACGACAGGAGAGAACTTCTTCATGATGTTATTGAGCTTGAACCGGCGAGCGGCCGGTGGCCGCGAGCAGCGCGTGATAGGCCTGCAAGGCCGTGGCCTGTGCCTGGGCGACCGACAGTTCGGCGTTCTTGAGCGCGCCCTGGGCGGTGAGCAGGTCGTTGAAATCGGCGTTGTTGCTGGCGTAGTTGGTCATCGTGACGCGATAGGCCGCCAGCGCCTGCGGCAGTTGCCGCTGCTTGTTGAAATCGAGCTGCGCAAGCGTCTGGCGCAGCGTGTTGTAGGCGGTATCGACGGCCAGTAAGGTCTGCTGGCGCACCGACACATCGTTCGCCTCGGTGGCAATCTGGCTTTCCACCGCCTGGTTCACGCCGTACTTCTCCTTGGTCAGGAACCAGAACGGGATGATCACGTCCAGTTCGATCTGGTAGCTGTTCGGGCGCACGCCATACGGCGGGTTGTCCGTCGTGACGGTGGCAATGACCTGGAAGTCGGGCAGGTAGGCTTTGCGCGCCAGCGTCACGCTCTTGCGCGCCGCGTCCATCAGTTCGGCCGATGCCTTGATCGACGGGTGCTCGCGCAGCGCCTGGTTTTCAAGTTCGGGCAGCGGTTCATCCGGCAGGCGTACAGCCTCGTCGTCTGCCCGCAGCACGAGGGGGAAGCTCGGATCTTTCCCGATGAGCGTGTTGAGCGTCTGCAGCGTGCTGTCGTACTGGCGTTGCGCGGCAAACAGGTCGTTCTGTGCGCTGCTCTGCATGACCTGCGCGTTGAGGAAATCTGCGTAGGCGGCGGCGTTGTTGGCGTAGCGCACACGCGTGATCTGCTTGACCTGCTCCAGGCGCGTGATGGTCAGCTTCTGCACGTCGATCTGCTTTTGCAGCGCAATCGCCTGGTAGTACGTGGTGGAAAGCTGCGCATAGAGCTGCAGGTACAGCGCGTCATTCTGCGCGTTCAGGGACTCAGCCTGGCGATCGGCAATCTCGGCCGCCAGCGCTTTTTTACCCGGAAACGGGATCTGCTGCGTCAGGTTGTACTGGCTGCCGCCCGCGCGGTTCACCGCCAGAGGGAATCCCTTGGGGATGCTGTTCCAGATATAGCCGAGCTGCGGATTGTTGGGCGACGCAAGCTGCGGCGGTATCGACTTGGCCGACAGATAGTTATGGCGTCCCTGGATCAATTGCGGGTTGTTGCCTTTCAGCTCCTGCAGCAGTTCGACCAGGTTGAAGCCGGCGCCCGTCACGCCCGGCACGGAAGGCTTGATGGGCGGCATGGTGGCGACCGGCATGCTGGCCGCAGCCGGCGCCGATGCCGGCGTGGCTGCCCAGGCAGCGGCAAATGGCAGGCAGGTCACCGCGCACAGCACGGCCCTCGCCCGTAAATGGAATGCACCCCGATGTTTCACTGCAGCAGACTCCCCCTTGAGACGGGAGCGTTTTTACCGACGCGAACTTTCAAGCGCCTTTCACGGCTCAGCAAGCTGTCAGGTTCGGGGAAAACGCAAAAACCCCGCCCTGCAGCGCCAGTCTGCGACAGTTATATGACAAGACATGATGACCGTCTCAGGCCGGTGCAAGGGGACATGCCATGCCGACGCGCGTGGCAAGTGCGTTTCGCATGGCCTGCAGGCTTGCGATGCGGGCATCGATCATGGCCAGTTTGTCGCGCAGCAACGCGGTGACGGCGGCATCGGTGTCGGGTTGCTGCCACACGTGCGACATGCCTTCTTTGATTTCCGCCAGTGTGAAACCCAGCTGCTGGGCCGTGCGCACGTATTGCACCAGTTCCACGATTTCGGGCGGATAGGCGCGGTAGCCGTTGCTCCGGCGCCGCGCTCGGATCAGGCCGCGCGCCTCGTAAAAGCGCAAGCCATCCCGCGAGACGCCGGTTGCAGCCGCCAAGTCGCCGATGGACAGGTCGCCGACATGCGCATCGGAGATAGGTACGGGGAGGGCAGCAGGCATGGTGGTTGGGAAATGCAATGCGGTCGGGGGCTTGACCTTCGAGCGTACACCAAGCTTTACCGTGGCGACTCCTTCACTTCACTTCTGGAGTTTTGTCATGGTTTCGGTTTCCGAATCGACCTTCCTGCGTATCGTGCGGACCAGCGCCTGGTATGACCTGATCGTGACCGCGCCGTTTGCGACGCCGTGGACGTTCGCGCTGTTGCATCAGGCGCTCAGCGCATTGGCGCATGCGCTGGGCATGGGCGGCTTGCCGGCTTTCGAGCCGACGCATCTGCTGATGGCCAATCTGATGGGATCGGTGGTGTGCGTGTGGTCCGTATTGCGCATCCGACGGCCAAGTGTGGCGCTGGGCCGGTATGACGCCGTGGCGCGCGGGCTGTTTGCGGCGTGGCAGGCGTACGCCCTGGCATCGGGCGCGACGCTGCTGCTGGTGCCCTTCCTGATCGCAGAGATTGGCTTTGGGCTGCTGCAATCGCTGCCCGTGGGCCGCCTGCTTGTGCGAGCAGGTGCGCGGGCGGCGTAAGCGCTTGGCAGTTCAGCGCGCGGCCGGGGCGCTGGCCGGTGCCTCGGGCGGCAAGCCGGCCGGGATGTACGGGCCACCCCCCAGCACCTGCATGCGCGAGAGCACACGCAGCTGATTATCGAGCTTGGCCGGGTCAACGAAGCGTTTGACGTCTTCGCCGGCGCGGCGAGCCATTTCCGGGGTATCGACCCAGCCCGTCAGCGTGACCTTGCCGTCGGGATTGGATCGGATGCGGATCTGGCGCGTGCTGAGTGCCGTGTCCTGGTCCAGCGCCGCCTTGACTTGGTACGAGAGCAGCGAGTCGTCGAGCATGCGCGCGCCGGAAGCGGTGGAGCTATCACCCCAGGCGCAAGCGGTCAGAAGTGTTGTGGCACCGATTGCAGCCAACACACCGGCCGAGGCTGCGAAGGACAACTGAGGGAAGCGCATCGATACTCCTGAAGAGAGTGCGACAAGCCGACATCATAAGCCCGCCGCCCCCCAATCTGCTTAACGCCTGCGGCGCTGCCAAAGGGTCTGCGCCGCCAGCCAACCCGGTCCCACCGTTGCCACGAGGGCAATCAGCACGCCCCACACGAAATGAAATTCGATGGCCGATGCCGACAGATTGGCCCAGTACGACACCGCCGCCACCACGTTGACGAAGAACAGCCCGGCAGCTGCTAGCCGCGGCACGATGCCGGCCAGCATCAGCGAGGGGAAAACCAGTTCGCCGAACGTGCCGAGCGCTGCTGCCAGTGCGGGCGGCAACAGCGGCACTTTGTATTCCTCGGTGAACAGCAGCACGGTCGTGTCCCAGTCGTTCAGCTTGGTCAGGCCCGAGCGGAAGAACACGTAAAAGAGATACGCCCGCGCGATCAACAGGATGACCGAACACAGCGTGCTTTGCGGACCGGCAAGCCGATCGAATGACGCGCGCATGCGCGTAAGCGGGGCAAACGTCGTGGTGAGGGTGTTCATGGCGTGTCTCCAGTAGACAAGGTTGTTGGGCAGGCAGACAGTGCGAGCAGCCCCGAGCGATAGAGGCCGGACAGGCATGCAGTCAGATCAAAATCCGGCCGCTCGACCAACGTGGTTTCGAGCGCGGCCTGAAGCGAGGTCCCAGCTTCGCAAGCGGCGAGGAACGTGGCGGTTGGGGGATCGAGATCGACCACAGCAACGCGATGCCCGCGCACGGCAATCGCGGCGGCTTCGCTCACGCCCAGGTCGATTGCATTGAGCGCGATGGTTTCGCCCGGCTGGTGCGCGCGCCAGATCGACACCACGGGCCATGGAGAAACGATCCACTGGGTCCCCTCGACCAGCCCCGCGCGGATGGTGTCGGCAGGCTGCGCGAGCAGGGTGGCGTCCGCCGCTTCAACGTGGGCGTCCGGGGCGTAATGCGCCCAATGCACGCACCATTCCAGGCGCGCGACATCGGCCAGATAGGGCACGCTGTGTGCCAACGGCGATTGCGCAATGACGTCTGGCAGCGCATTCCCGTAGTGATGCAGGTTCGGAGATGTGGATGCCTGCACCGCCAGCGTGTCGCGCACGAGCGCATCGAAGCAGTCATCGCCGACCAGCGTGCGGCAGACGGGGTAGGCCCCCGCCAGCGCGTTGCGCAGAATGGCCAAACGCGCATTACGGTAAATGGCGATGCCGGGGGTTTCTTCGTTGGTTGCGGCGTCCGTCAGTGCGCCGATGAGGTGCGCTTCCCAGTCAGGCAGTCGCATGGCGAGGCTCCTGCATGGCGGCGTTGGCGTGGCGATCGAGCGTTGCCTGGGCGCGAGCCGCTTCTTCCAGCAACACCTGCACTGGAGGCAGGTCAGCATCCCATTCGATCAACGTGGGGCGTGCGCCGTGCTTGGCAATCCACGCGTCATACAGCGCCCAGACGGGCGCATGGACGGGCGCGCTGTGCGTGTCGATCAGCATGCCGTCTTCCACGCTGAAGCCCGCCAGGTGAATCTCGCCGACCAGCGCCGGGTCGATATCGGCCAGTACCGATTCGACGGTCACGCCATGGTTGACGCTGTTGACGTACAGATTGTTCAGGTCCAGCAAGATGCCGCAGCCCGTACGCCGGGCGAGGGCGGTCAGGAATGCACCTTCGGAGACGGCGTCGTCGGCGTCGACCAGCGTGCGGCAGTCGATGTACGCGGCAATGTTTTCGATCAGCAGCGGCCGCTTGAGGATGTCCTGGGCGCGCATGACGTTGGCGCAGACAACATCCAGCGATTCGCGGGAGTAAGGCAGCGGCAGGAGGTCGTTGACGACTTGTGCGCCGCTGCGGTTGAAGCACAGGTGCTCGGAAATGGCGGCGGGCGCGACGGCGTCGGCCAGGGCAGCGATGGCGCGGACGTGCTCGACGTCAAGCCCATCGGCATTGCCGAGCCCCATGCCCACGCCGTGCAGGCTTACCGGCTGGTGCTCGCGCGCGGCCAGCAGTGCTGCACGTGCCGGGCCGCCATACAGATAGTTCTCGCTGTGCACTTCCGCCCACGGGAAACGGGCTTGCCCGTGCAGCAGGGCGGGGAAGTGCGGGGCGCGCAGGCCTGCACCGGCGCAGGTTGGCAGAGCGGTCTGCATGGCAGTCACCCGGCGTCGCGCGTTACTTGGACGCAGGCTGCATCGTGCCGCCCATCTGCGCGCAGGTGCCGGCCGGCACGTACTTCCACGACATCGGGTCTTTGTCGATCTTCGACTGACCCGCGCAGGCGTGGGCGCTGCCGGGGCTGGCGCAATCGTTCTGGCCGGCCTTGGCGACGCCGTAGCACTTTTCCTTGCCGGCAGCGTCGGCCGCCTGCACCGGCGTCGACACTGCGCCCAGTGCGAGCAGGCTACCCAGGGCGGCGGCGATCATGGCGTGTTGTTTCATGGGTGTTCTCCTTGATTGAACAGGTGTCGTTGAACGGCTGGCAGGGCGAAATCCCTCGCCGTACGGTGCACTGCGGCATCGCGCAGATGTGTTCCGTGCACCTTCGTCGGCGCATGGCTACGTTCCTGACACGGAGAACAAATTTTTTTTTGATTTTTTTTCGAGACGGTCCGAAAAAAAGGCGGCCTCGATGGGCCGCCTTCAGATCGGACAGGAAAAATTTACTTGGCGTGGGAGGCGCGCGTGCGGGCTGCCTTCTTCGCGGCAGCCGAACGGCCTGCCGCGCCCTTGGTGGCGGCGCCTTTCTTGGCTGCTGACGAGCGCTCGCTGCTCGAACGCTTCGACGCCGCGCTGTGTGCCTGCTTGGACAACGATGATTTGGACGCCGCCGAATGGCCTTCCTTCTTCAGCGTGCGCGTTGTGGTTTTACTGCGCTTGGCCGTGGATTCCTTGCTCGCACTGGCGTGGCTGCCGGTTTTGTTGCCCGTCTTGCTGCCGGCCTTGACATCATGTTCCGCCTTCTTGCGGGTGGAGGCCGATGCCTTGCCTTCCCCCGGCGGCTTGACGGCAACGCCAGAGCGGCGTGCCTTCGATAGACCAATCGCAATGGCCTGCTTGGTGTTTTTCGCACCGTGCTTGCCTTCGCGGATGTGATCCATCTCTTCTTTCACGAAGTTGCCCGCCTGGGTCGAGGCGGCTTTGCCGTGGCGCTTGTCGGCGCGCGCACGTTCTACGGTTTTGCGTTCCGGCATGGTGACGTCCTCCGTTGAGTTGGAGCGCCGGCCGGGAATGCTGTGAATCAACTCATGGATCAACGAACCGGCAGCGCTTGCGTCTACGACCACGCAACCGGCGTACCTGCGCTGCCTGCGCGTCAGCCCACGCGGAAATGCTCGATGCTCTGTCCAGCGTTGACAGCGCGTTGGAGCCAGTCCGGCATGTCGCCGGAGCCGTCCCAGTGCTGGCCGTCAGCGCTCATGTAGACCGGGCCGATAGGCGCCGCTGGTGGGGGCGGAGACGGAGCGTCAAAGCAACCCTGCGCCTGCAGGTCTTCGATAGACAGGCCGTACATCTGCATCTGTTCCAGGATCCAGGCGATCGCATTTTCGCGACCCGGCTCCGGCGGGTGACCTTCCTTCATCTTGTACGTATGTTTTGGGGTTTCTGTCCGCTGGGTGCCAAAGGGAGAGAGAGGCAGGCGCAGGGCGCGCCGGGCGCCAGCGGAAAACGCACAAGAATAACAGCAGTTGGGCCGCCCATTCGTGTTGCCGGTGGGGCGGCCTATTGCGCGTATTGCGTTATTTGGAAACCGGGGATTCGGCCTGCGCCCGCAACCAGCGATACGGCGACCACCCCAGATTCATGCCCGCCGCCGCCAGCAGGATCGCGCCCGCACCCAAAAACTGCGCGAGCTGCAACCGGTGTCCGAACGCGACCATGTCCACCCCGATTGCAACGATCGGATAGATGAACGACAGCGACCCGGTCAGATGCGTCGGCAGCCGCTGGATGGCGCCATAGAGCAGGATGTACATCAACCCCGTGTGTACCACGCCCACCGTGACCAGCATCACCCACGCATGTGGCTCGGCCGGCGGATGCGACAGGTTGGCCAGTGGCGCCAGCATCAGCACGCCCACACACACCTGGATGAGCGCGATCAGATGCGGCGGCGTACCGGCCAGCTTCTTGATCAGGAGCGCGGCCACCGCATAGGCAAACGCCGCGCCCAACGCCATCGCAATGCCTGTCAGGTAATCGGTCCCCGCGCTGTCGGTTGGGCCCACTTGCACGATCGACACGACGCCGATAAAGGCGAGGGCCAGCCATGTGAGCTTGGCCGCCGTCAGTTTTTCCGACAGAAACAGCGCGCCAAGCCCCACCAGCATGAAAGGCTGCGTGTTGTAGACCGCCGTGGCAATCGAGATGGATGCGCGCGGATACGCTGCAAACAGCAGCAGCCAATTGACGACGATGGCCACGCCACCCAGCGCGGCAATGCCGGCGCGCCGCCACGTGATCGCGCCACGCAGCAGCCCCAGCCCTGCGCATACCGCCAGCAGCGTCAGCGCGCCGAACACGCAGCGCCAGAACACAACGTCGGCCACCGGCTGGCCGGAGCGGACGACAAACCAGCCGATTGTCCCCGAGATGATCATGGCGGCGGTCATCTCGACCGTGCCGCGCGTCTTATCGTTCATGCAAACCACCTTGAGCGCTGGATGCAAGAAGGATCGCATGCGGATGGCCTGACTTCCATTGCTTTTATAAGGCAAAATCCACGTTGCATCTCATGAAATAAGGCGAAACGCCGGAACGGACCACGGAAGGAAAAATGAACGCGATCGACGCCCTGGACCAACGCATTCTTGACGTCCTGCTGACCGATTCCCGCATCTCGCTCAAGCAACTCGCCGAGCAGGTGGGGCTGTCGTCCCCCAGCGTGTCGGAGCGCCTGCGCCGGCTGGAAGAGCGCGGCGTGATCCGGCATTACACCGTCGACATTGACCCGGCATCGCTGGGTTACACGCTGCAGGCCATCGTCCGGGTGCGGCCCATGCCGGGCAAGCTGCATATCGTGCAGCAGCTGATCGAAGAGATTCCGGAGATTGGCGAATGCGACAAGGTGACGGGCGAGGATTGCTTCATCGCCCGCCTCTATGTGCGCTCGATCGATCAGCTCGATGAGATTCTCGACCGCGTGGCCTATCACGCCGAAACCAACACTGCCATCGTCAAGGCGCAGCCAGTGAAGCGGCGCGCGCCGCCGTTTGCCCCCGCTGACTGACGTGCCTGCCGCTATGCGGTGACAGCGGGCTCCTGGATGGCTGCACGCGCCATGGCCTGCCGCAGATCGGCGATCAGGTCTTCTGGCGCCTCCAGCCCGACGTTGAGCCGCACCAGGCGACCTCGATAGTGATGATTCGGCCGCGCCAGATCCGGATAGGGCATCACCAGGCTGCTCGTGCCGCCCCAGCTCATGCCGATCCGGAACATGCGCAGCGCATCGATGAACGCGCTGACCTGCTCGGCCGAAACGCTTTCCTGAAACACCACTGAAAACACGCTCGTTGCGCCGGTAAAGTCGCGCTTCCAGAGTTCGTGACCGGGGCATGACGGCAGCGCCGGATGCAGCACAGTGGCAACGCAATCCTGCAGATGAAGCCAGCGCGCCACCGCCAGCGTGGAGGCTTGCAGACGCTCAAGGCGCAGCGCGAGCGTTTGCAGACCACGCAGCGCCAGGCTGCAATCGTCGGGCGAGGCGCCCATGCCCAGGTCGGCAAACACGCTGCCCACCCGCTCGAACATTGCCTCCGAATTGACTGAGACCGAGCCGAGCAGGAGGTCGCTGTGACCGCCGACATATTTGGTCAGGGCTTGCATGCTGATGTCTACGCCGTGCGCGAAGGCGTCGAAGTACACGCCGGCCGTGTACGTGTTGTCGAGCGCTACCGGCACGCCGCGCGCATGCGCCGCGGCCACGATTGCCGGCACGTCCTGCACCTCCATCGTGACCGAGCCGGGGCTTTCAGTCCAAACAAGTGTGGTGTTCGGACGGAGGAGCCCCTCAATGCCCGCGCCGATGAGCGGGTCATACGTTTCCACTTCGATGCCCATGCGTTTGAGCAGGCCGGCAGCCATGCTTCGGCTGGGCCCGTACGCGCTCAACGGCACCAGTGCGTGGCTGCCGGCGCCGCAGCACGCCAGGTAGATGAGCGCGATAGCAGCCTGCCCGCCTGGCACGATAAAGCTGTGGCGGGCGCGTTCCATTTGCGCAATCCGTGCGCCGAGTTCTACGGCGGTCGGTGTGCCGTAGAGGCCGTAGGTATAGCCGTGCTGCGCGTGGCGCCAGTCGTCCACGACCTGCGCCGCGTTGTCGAAGAGCACGGTCGAACCACGGTAGACGGGTGTCACCAGCGATCGGAAGCCGCCCGGGGCAAGTGTTTCCGCGCTGACGAGCTGGGATTGCCAATGCATAGGATGCGCCTCCGTGAGCGATGATGACGAAATCCTATGTCACGCGCGAGAAGCAATTTCCGCTATTCTGCCCAGCCAGACGCAAAAATTTCTCGCCCAAAGTCCGGCCATGGCCTCTCAGAAATCGCTCGAACTCGACGCCTTCGACATCGCCATCCTCAACGCCGTGCAGCGGTGCTACACCACGCCGCTGCGCGTGATCGGCGAGGAAGTCAATCTATCGACCGCCGCGGTGCAGCGGCGCATCAAGCGAATGGAGGAGGCCGGTGTCATCGTCGGCAACGTGGCCGTGGTGGACCCTGAGCGGGTCGGCAAACCCATCACCGTGATTGTCGAGGTGCACGCCGAGCGCACCAATACCGCGGCCGTGGCGGCGCTCAAAAAAGCACTCTCCGGCCCCGAGGTGCAGCAGTGCTACTACGTGACGGGCGAGGCGGACTTCGTCCTCATTCTGAACGTGGCCACGATGACCGAATACGAAGCCCTCGCTCGACGCCTGTTCGACGACAACGACAATATCAAGTGGTATCACACGGCCGTGGTGCTCAACCGCGTGAAGGTGGGGCTCGAAGTGCCGCTGGGCTAGCGACGCGTGCCGTTCCACCGCCTGCACAATGCGTCAATACGGGGATGAGGCTATAGTGCCGCAGCGCTGTGCCTGATAAGGTTCGCGCGCCATAACTCGTACGCTGGCACGACCGGCGTCCTTGAAGGTACCAAAGGAGCTCCTATGCAGAATCCAAGAACAGGCATGCGGTGGATCGCCGCCGCAATCGCATCGATCAGCATCACGACCGTCGCACACGCGGCATCCGTCGCCCCCGTGGCCTCAGAGAACGGCATGGTCGTCGCGGCACAGCACCTGGCCAGCAAGGTCGGCGTGGAAGTGCTCAAGCGCGGCGGCAATGCTGTCGACGCGGCAGTGGCTGTGGGCTACGCGCTGGCCGTGGTCTATCCGGCAGCCGGCAACCTGGGCGGCGGTGGTTTCATGACCATCCAGCTGGCCGATGGCCGCAAGACCTTCCTCGACTTCCGTGAAGTCGCCCCGAAGGCCGCCACCGCCAACATGTATCTCGACAAGGACGGTAACGTCATCAAGGGCGCGTCCACCAAGGGACACCTGGCTGTCGGTGTGCCCGGCACCGTGTCGGGCATGGAATACGCCCGCGAAAAATACGGCACCATGCAACGCGCTGCACTGATCGCGCCGGCCATCACGCTGGCCGACAAGGGCTTCGTCCTCGATCAGGGCGACGTCGACATGCTGCACACCTCCACCAAGGACTTTCAGGAAGACGCCGCATCGGGCGCGATCTTCCTGAACAAGGGGCAGCCCTTCCAGGTGGGCGAGAAGCTGGTTCAGCACGATCTGGCCAAGACGCTGCGTGAGATCAGCAAACATGGCACCGACGGCTTCTACAAGGGCTGGGTCGGGCAGGCCATTGCTGCATCGAGCAAGGCCGGCGGTGGCCTGATCACGCAAGATGATCTCGTCAGCTACAAGACGCGCGAGCTGGCGCCGGTCGAGTGCGACTACCGTGGTTATCACGTGGTGTCGGCACCGCCTCCTAGTTCGGGCGGCGTGATCATCTGCAAAATGCTGAACATTCTGGAAGGCTATCCGCTCAAGGATTTGGGCTGGCATTCAGCGCAGGCCACGCACTACCAGATCGAAGCCATGCGCCACGCCTATGTGGACCGCAACAGCTACCTGGGCGATCCGGATTTCGTGAAGAACCCGCTGGACCGTCTGCTGAGCAAGGACTACGCGGCCAAGATCCGCGCCGTGATCGACCCGAAGAAGGCGGGCGTGTCGAAGGACATCAAGCCGGGCGTCGAGCCGCATGAAGGCAGCAACACGACGCACTACTCGATTGCCGACAAGTACGGCAACGCGGTGTCGGTCACGTACACGCTCAACGACTGGTTTGGCGCGAAGGTGACGGCCGCCAAGACGGGCGTGATCCTGAACGACGAGATGGACGACTTCACGGCCAAGGTCGGCGTGCCGAATCTGTACGGCCTGGTGCAGGGTGAAGCCAACTCGATCGCCCCGGGCAAGCGTCCGCTGTCGTCGATGAGCCCGACCATCGTCACCAAGGACGGCAAGCCCGTCATGGTGGTGGGCACGCCGGGCGGCAGCCGCATCATCACGGCCGTCATGCTGACCATGATCAACGCGATCGACTACGGCATGAACGTGCAGGAAGCCGTCGACATGCCGCGCTTCCATCAGCAATGGCTGCCGGACGTGACCAACGTCGAGGCGTATGCGCTGTCCGAAGATACGCGCAAGATCCTGACGTCGATGGGCCACAACCTTGGCGCGCCGCAGCCGGCCAACCACTTGGCGGCGATCATCGTCGGGGCGCCGTCGCTGGGTGGCAAGCCGATTGGCAACAACCGGTTCTATGGCGCGAATGATCCGCGTCGCAACACGGGGCTGGCAGCCGGTTATTGATCGGCATTGCAGCACCCGCAGCACGAAAACAGCCCGCCGAAACTTGGCGGGCTTTTTCTTTGCGGCGTTTACCGGATCAGGCTGCCGCGGTCAGCACCGGCAGGTTGCCTTCGCCAAAGCCGTGGTGCCCGCGCCGCTGCACGATCTCGAAGAAGATCTCGCCCGGATGGCGCTTGACGAAGGTTTGCAGGAACAGTTTGGGTGCGCCGTCGACGATTTCGCCGTCGACCAGGATGCCGTATCGGCGCAGGGCTTGCAGATCCAATCCGTGACCAGGCAGGCGCGCGTCGACGGTGTCGTAATAGTGCGCGGGCGGCTCGACGAAAGTGAGGCCGTTGGCGGCGAGCGATGTGGCTGTGCGCAGGATGTCGTCGGTGGCCAGCGCAATGTGCTGCACGCCTTCGCCGGGATGGTCGGGCAGGTAGGCGTGCATGAGGTGCGCGCGGTGCGTCCCTTCTTCATAGAGCGGAATCCGGATCATGCGGCACGACGACACCATCACGCGAGAATCGGCCGCGACGTGCCAGTTGGCGTGCAGTTCGTGGATTTCGCTGAAGCCGAGCTGGTTGCGGTAGAAGTCGATCCAGTCCTGCAAGCGCCCTGGGCCGACGGTTTGCGTGAGGTGGTCGACACGCGCCAGTCCGACGCCTGCGTGGTGCCAGTCCTCATGCGCGGTCGCAGTGTCCAGCGGCCGGAAGTCGATGTCGTAGATGGAGATGTCGCCCAGGCCACCTTTGGCACCGTGCTTGCCGCGCCAGCGGTCGACAAAATAAAGGTGCGTATCGCCCACGCCCTGGATGGCCGGGATCACCAGTTCGCTCGGGCCGATGGGCTCGGCCTCGGCCGGCCATGCCCCCAGTTCGACGGCGCGGTCGTAGGCGCGCTGGGCATCGTCGACGCGGATGCCGATGGCGCAGATGCCCACGCCGTATTCTTCGGCCCAACGGTGCGCGAACGAATCGGCTTCCGCGTTGACGAGGAAGTTCATGTCGCCTTGCCGATACAGCGTGACGTCCTTGCTCACATGCCGCGCGATGGCCTTGAAACCCAGCGATGCGAACACCTGGCCGAGCGCGGCGGGCGTTTGCGTGGCGAACTCAATGAACTCCAAGCCGGCGGTCTTGAACGGCAGGTCGGCGTTGCGGCTCATGGTCGAACTCCTGTGGCTGAGGCAAAGAATGAGGACCCCGCATTGTGTACCACGCAGGTGGCGATGCGCACCCCACAGTTGCTATGCGGCAGCCCTTTGTGCATTCGGCTGATGCTGCAGCTTTGGCAGCCAGAGAAATGCGATGGTCGCCAGCACGGCGCCGGCAGGCATCATGGGCGCCACCATGGGCCAGGCGCCGAGGCTGTGCGAGGCGTCGTCAAACGCGGCTGCGGTCTGCCCCAGGCAGAAGGCCGCCAGCATCATGATGAAGCCCGACCAAGACACGGCACGCCCCGCGAGATGCGGCAGCTCGCCTACTGCGCCTGCCTGGCCGCAAGGCTGGTGAATGCCATGGCCCATGCAATAGATTGCGTGCCCGATCAGCAGCGGCCACGCGTGTCCCGGAAGCAGCCAGCAGCCCAGCGCCTGGATGCACGCGCCGGCGACGCTGAGCGTTGCGCCTTGCTGTACCGTCCGCACAAGGCTTTGGCGACGCAGCAGGCGTCGGCATCCTGTCGTGCTGAGGATATAGACGAGCGAGCCGCCGGCCGGTATCCAGCCATAAAGCTCCGGTGATAGGCCGAGGTATGCGATGTAGACCATCGGCGAAAGCAGGAGGAAGCAGAAGATGCCGGCATAGGTGGCGGCTGCGAGCAAACCCCAGGCGCGAAAATCCGCGCTCGAAAAAATTGCCCGCACGCTGCCCGCCTGCGCCGGTGTCTCGTGCCGGGTTTCGGCAAAGCCGTACCAGCACATCGCCCACAGCACGATTGCATAAAAGCTCATGCCCACCAGCACCCAACGCCAACCGGCGTGTTGTGCGACGAAGGCCCCCAGAATCGGTGCCATCAACGCCACGAAACCGAGCCCAGTGAGGCCGCGCGCCATAACGTGCGGACCATCGCGTGCCGGGTGCAGATCGCGTACGGCAGCACGTGCGCACACCAGGATCGCGGCCATCGAGAAACCCTGGAGGGCGCGTGCCGCGGTCAGCATCGAAGCGGTTGTCGCCAGCGCGCCGGCCAGGGCAGCCAGGGCATAGCACGCGAGCCCGATCAGCAGCACTTGGCGCCGGCCAAAACGATCGGCCAGGCTGCCCATCGGGAGTTGCCCGATGCCAAAGGCCAGCGCGAAGACCGTGAGGCTCGTGCTGGCCGATCCCAGTGTCTGGGCAATCGCTGGCAGGGCGGGGAGGTAGCTGTCGGTCGCAACCGGCTGTGCCGATAGCAACAGCGGCAGCAACAGGGCAAAGCTCAAAGGGCGACGCGTCATCGGGTCAGTAGGCGATGGCTGCACTGCGCCGCAGTTCCTCTGCTGTGGCGGTGCCGAAGCCGAAGAACTCCAGATACGCGGGAATCATCTCGAAGAGCATGTCGGTGCCGACCTGGACGTCGCAGCCCTTGTCGAGCGCCGCACGCAACAGCGGCGTGTATTCGGATTTCATGACGACCTCGCCGACAAAGCAGCTCGGCGCAATGCGTGCCACGTCGAAGGGCAGCGGATCGTCTTCCTTCATGCCAACCGGCGTGGCGTTGACGACCACATCGAAGCCATCCGGATCATTCGATCCCGTGCGCACCACCAGCGCGGGGTAGTGCTCAAGTAGACGTCGGCCGAGCGCTTCGGCGGATTCAGCGCGCGTGTCGTACAGGGCCAGCTCGCTCACCCCCGCCGCCGCCAGCGACGCCGCAATTGCCGAACCGACACCGCCGGCCCCCGAAAGCAATACGCGCGCGCCTTTGAGCTGACGCCCTTTGCGCAGCACGCCGCGCACGAAGCCTGCACCGTCGAACTGGTCGCCGAGCAACGTTCCGTCATCGCGCTTGAGCACGGCATTGCAGGCGCCCGCGATGCGCACGGCGGGCGTGACTTCATCGACCAGTTCCACCGTGGTGACCTTGTGCGGCATGGTGATCAGCGCGCCGCGCAGGTTGGTGAAACGGCAAATCGATTCGAAGCTCTGCGCGTAATCCTCCGCCTTGACCCCCATCGGCACCACAACGGCATCGATGTCTTTTTGCTCGAACCAGGGGTTGTAGATCATCGGTGACTTGAACGTCTCGGTCGGGTAGCCGATGTGGGCGATGAGGGTGGTTTTTCCAGAAATCATGGTTCAGGTGTGCGTGTTTCAGGCGGCCAAGGCTCCGGCCCGCTGGCGGGCATATTCGGCCTTGTCGACGGGTTGGGCGGCTGGCTGGCCCAGCTCGTCCATGTGGATGCGGTAGGTCTCGCGTGCGCTCATGGCGGCGGCCGCGGCAACCACGGTCACGCCAAAGGCAATGGCGCCCACGGTCAGCCAGATGTTGGTGGCTCCCGGCGGCGCGACGGCGGTGAAGATGGCCGGCAGCATGGCGGTGATGGCGGTGCCGATGTTCTGCGAAATCGCCATCGCCGACACACGGGTGCGCGTGGGGAACAGCTCGGGATAGAAGCTCGGGAATACGGCGTTATAGCCCTGGTAGACCACGCCCCACATCAGAATCGACATGGCAAACGCGAGCGGCACGTTCTTGATGCTGATGGCGTACAGATAGGCAAACGCCAGCAGGCCGGCGAGCAGCGAACCGATCACGATGGGCGGCTTGCGGCCGATGCGGTCGGACAGGTCGCCAACATACGGAATCACCAGCACGGCAACGATGTTGCCCACCACCGGAATCCACAGGTAAATATCTTTGGCGAAGCCGATGCCGTAAGCCGGCTGCACCGCATAGGCCGCGCCAAAGATGGTGGCCACCACAGGAATCACGTTCATGAGCGCCATGCACACCACGCGCAACATGTTGGGCGTGCTGTACTTGAAAGCGTCGATGACGGGTGAGCGAGGCCGCGCCTGCTGTTCTTTTTCTGCCGTGAAGGCGGGCGTCTCATGCACTTCACGGCGGATCACGTAGCCCGCGATGATGACCACGAAACTCAGCACGAACGGAATGCGCCAGCCCCAGGTGTTGAACTGTTCTGCGGGCATGTAGTGCGCCAGGGGCAGGAACACGGCGGCCGCCAGGATCTGCCCGGCTTGCACGCCTTGCAGCGTAAAGCTCGCATAGAATCCGCGCCGGCCAAACGGCGCGTGCTCGAGGATCATCGAGCTGGCGCCGGAAATTTCACCGGCCACGGCAAAACCCTGAATCAGCCGCATGATGACCAGCAACGTGGGAGCCAGCAGGCCAACCTGGTCATACGTGGGCAGCAGTCCCACGGCAATGGTCGAAAAGCCCATCAGGAACATGCACCAGAGCAGCACGTTCTTGCGCCCGTGCGTGTCGCCCAGGTGGCCCAGCACGAACGCCCCGATCGGCCGCGCGATGTAACCCACGCCGTACGTGGCCAGCGAGGCGATGATGGCCGTCTTGGGGTCGCCCTTGGGGAAGAAGATCTGCGGAAAGATCAGCGCCGCTGCGGTGGCGTAGATAAAGAAGTCGTAGTACTCGAGCGCCGAGCCGATCCAGCCGCTGGCGGCGGCTTTCTTCGACTGGTGCTTGCCCAAGGGCTCGTGGGCAGGGGCTGCGGTCATGGTTGTCTCCGGTTTTATCTGTGCGGCCTGTCGAGCGATTCGTTCGATGAAGGGCCGTCTGTGCACGCAACGCAGCGTAGTCCGCTGCAGCGGTGTGGCACAAGCGAAGAACGCCTGAGGGCGGTCGATCATCGCACGAGTTTGTGCGAAAAACGCACGGCTCGAGGGTTTTTCCGAAGGAAATGTCTGGGTAGTCGCTGTTACAACGTGAGGTATCCCCACTTCGCAGGTGACCGCGTCCTGTGCAATGGCAATGCACCGGCCACACAGGGAGAACCCGTCGGATACGCTGCGGGGGCACGAGGAGCGGCTTCTCATGAAAGACGATCGATTGCTGGAAATGCGGATCTTCAAGGCTGTGGTTGAAGCCGGTGGATTCACCGCGGCGGCACATGCACTCAATGCCAGCCAGCCCTTTGTCAGCCAGACCATCACCCATCTGGAGCGCCGCTTGGGTGTGCAGCTCTTGCATCGCTCCACGCGCAAGCAGCGCTTGACCAGTGAGGGCGAACGGTTTCTCGCTTCCTGCCATGACCTGCTTGAAGCCGTTGAGCAGGCCGAAGCTCAGATTCGCGCAACCGAGCCCACGGGAGACTTGCGTGTCAGCGTCCCCCAGGCATTCGGCATCGATCAGATTGTTCCGGCGTTACCTGGTTTCCTTTCGACCTATCCGAAGTTGACGGTTCGGTTTTCGTTGTCTGATTCGCTCGTCAATCTGATCGAGGACAACTTCGATGTGGCGGTGCGGATGGGGCGCCTGCAGGACTCGTCGCTACGCAGCCGAAAGCTTTGTGAGTTGCAGCGTATTGTCGTTGCGGCACCTAGCTACCTTGCCCGGCATGGCATGCCAGTGACGCCGCAAGGGCTGGATCGCCATCAGTGCCTGCTCTGGGATGCCCCGCGGGAGCATTTGAACCAGTGGCCTTTCATGATGAATGGCAAGCCGGAAAAATTTCTGGTGCGGGGCGGATTCCGCAGCACCGATGGCAGCACGCTGTTCGAGTTGTGCGTGGCTGGCATTGGCATCATGCGGCTGGCCGAACATTTGGCACTGCCGGCCATTCGCAGCGGCAAGCTCGTGCCGCTGCTATCCGATTACCAAGCGCAGGACGACACTGCCATTTACGCCGTGTATTTGCCTGAACGCCAGTTAGTGCCGCGTATCCGCGCCTTTGTCGACTACTTTGTCGAGGTGTTCCGGCAACCACCCTGGCAAAGGCAGGTGCCTTGATGCGCATTTATATGCGGACGCAATAAATCTTATTGCGGCGCGCGCCTAGATCGGTCGCGGCTGCTGGATGAAACTTCGCTTCACCAAGTTTCCGATTCCCACGCCCCCCGTAGATAGGAGCAAGCATGAGCAACCTCGCTCAAAAACTGAATGAACTGGGCCGCACGGCCGCACATCCATCGAATCAGTCGATCTATCAGCCCAGGCAGCAAGGCCTGAAATTCCCCAAGCTGCCCGAATTCACCATGTTTGCCGAAGAGCGCCAGCATCGCAAAGAGCGACTGGTGGCAGCCTGCCGCGCATTCGCGCTGCACAACCTCGATTACGGCTTTGCCGGCCATCTGACCGTGCGCGATCCGGAGTTTCCGGAGTTGTACTGGACCAACCCGATGGCCGTGCATTTCTCGCAGGTCAAGCTTTCCAACCTGATCCTTGCCGACCACAATGGCAAGGTCATCGAAGGCTCGTATGCGCTGAACCGTGCCGGCTTCGTATTGCACGCAGCGGTGCATGAAGCCAACTCAGACATCGTGGCGATGTGCCACGCGCATACCGTCTACGGCACCGCATTCGCGGCGTTGGGCCGGCCGCTCGATCCGATCACGCAGGACGCCGCGGCATTTTTCGAGGACCACGTCGTCATCAAGGACGAGGCCGGTGCCGTTGCTGTTGAAGAGAGGGCCGGCACGTCGATCTGCGACCACTTCAAGAACGTGAAGGCTGCCATCCACCAGAACCACGGTCTGCTGACCGTCAGCCGCCACAGCATTGAAGCGGCCGCCTTCTGGTTTATCGCGCTGGAACGCTGCTGCCAGCAACAGTTGCTGATTGAAGCCACCGGAGCCAAGCCGGTGATGGTGTCGGAATACAGCTCGCGCTACAGCCGTGAACACGTCGGCAGCGAATACATCGGCTGGCTCCATTTCCAGCCGATCTACGAGCAACTGGTGCAGACCAACCCCGACATGTTCGACTGATACCGCAACGCAATTTATCAACGGCGATCAAGGACCAGCGGGCCGGCCTTGGTACACGATCCGGCCCCCCCGGAACGGCCCGCTAGAGGATGACTGGAGACAACGATGTTGAAGACTGCACATGGTGGTGAAGCCGCCATCCATGCCGACTTGGAGGAAGCCGCCTACACCAAGGTGACCTTGCGGCTGATCCCCTTCCTGTTCCTGTGCTACGTGTTTGCCTACCTCGATCGCGTCAACGTGGGCTTCGCCAAGCTGCAGATGCTGTCGGACCTCAAGTTCAGCGAAACGATTTACGGCTTGGGCGCCGGCATTTTCTTCATTGGCTACTTTCTGATGGAAGTGCCCAGCAATCTGGCGCTGCATCGGTTTGGCGCACGCAAGTGGATCGCCCGGATCATGATCAGTTGGGGCATCTTGTCCGCTGCCATGATCTTCGTGAAGACGCCCACAGCCTTCTATGTACTGCGCTTCCTGCTGGGGGTAGCGGAGGCCGGTTTCTTCCCAGGAATCATTCTTTACCTCACGTATTGGTATCCGGCCTCGCGGCGCTCCAAGGTCACGGCGCTGTTCATGACGGGCATTCCAATTGCGGGTGTGGTGGGTGGGCCGCTGTCCGGCTGGATTCTGGATCGCTTCCACAACGTGAATGGCATGCACGAATGGCAGTGGCTTTTCCTGTTGGAAGCGATTCCATCGCTAGTGGCGGGTGTGGTCACGTTCTTCTATCTGGACGATAGGATTCGTGACGCGAAGTGGCTTGATGCCGATGAGAAGGCCGTTCTTGAGCGAGAGCTCGCGAGCGACTCCGGCAAGATTGAAGTGCACAACGCCAGCGGTGCATTTACAAATGCGCGAGTCTGGGTCCTGTGTGCCTGCTATTTCGGGATCATCATGGGCCTGTACGGCATCAGCTTCTGGCTGCCGACGCTTATCAAGGCTTCCGGTGTGACCAGCGCATTCGATGTCGGCCTGCTCACCATGATTCCGTATGGCGCCGCTGCCGTTGCGATGGTGATGATTGGTCGCAGTTCAGACCGCACCAAGGAGCGCCGTTGGCACGTTGCGTTGCCGGCCATAGTTGGCGCGGTAGGTCTGACGGCCAGCACGTTCGTGTCGCATCAGCCCGCCATGGCTGTTCTGGCGCTCACCTTCGCGACGATCGGAATTCTGGGCGCGTTGTGCCAGTTCTGGTCGATCCCACCGGCATTTCTGGGTGGCGCGGCTGCAGCGGCTGGTATTGCCTTGATCAATTCGGTGGGCAATCTGGCGGGATTTGTCAGCCCATATCTGGTGGGCTGGATTAAAGACGCCACGAATAGCACGGACTTGGGCTTGTACTGTGTGGCCGCATCGCTGATCGCGGCCGCCGCGATTGTCCTGACGGTACCGAAAAAGGTGGTGAATCGCTGAACAGGCGGCGGGGCGGCCGGCCCTGCCGCAAAGAGGGGGCGGGTGCCTACAGCACCCGCATGATCGACAGCGCAGTGTCCTGTAGAACCTGCAGTACCCGCTGCAAGGCGTGCTCGGTGGTTTCTTCACCGACCTGCATATTCACGCTCAGCGCGGCGATCACGTTGCCGTGCCGGTCACGCAACGGCACGGCCACGCCCCGCACGCCAATCTGCAACTGCTGTTCGACCACGGCGTAGTCCTGCCGGCCGGCCTTGCGGATTTCATCGAACAGGCGGTCCCGCTGCAGGATCGTGTAAGGCGTGTACGGCGTCAGCACACAGGTTTCCAGCCATGCCTTGACCTTCTGCTCGGGTTGCGCGGCCAGCATCATCACACCGGCCGACGCGAGTGGGGCGGGCACGCGTGCACCCAGGACGAATCCCGTGCTCATGACCCGGCTGGTGCTGGTGCGCGAAATGAAAACGAGCTCCCAATCATCCAGCACGCTGAGGTACGCCACCTCGCCCACGGCGGCGGTCACCTGCTGCAGGAACGGCTGCACCGTGCGCGGCAGTCGCGCCGAATCGAAGTACGACCAGCCCACCTTCAGCACGCGCGGCGTCAGACTGAACAGCGTGCCTTCGCTGGTGAGGTAGCCCAGGTGTTCAAGCGTCAGCAGGTAACGGCGCGCGGCTGTGCGGGTAAGACCGGTCAGCTCGGCGGCCTGGGTGGGCGTCAACCGCGGGTGCTCGTGGTCGAATGCCTCCAGGATCGCGAGCCCTTTTTCCAGCCCGGCGATCCAGTCGCGCCGGTTCAGCGGTTCCTTCGTCATGGCGATAACCCTAAAAACGAGCGATATGTGCGCATGATTGTACGGTGATCGCACGCTGTTGCGCGAATGCCGCTTGTGAATGCGGGGTGTGGCCACCTACGCTGCGGGCATCGTCAGACAACGCATCGCCATGAATTCGCTCCGCGCAGCGCGCTATCCCAAATGCATCGCCACCGTGTGCCTGTCCGGCACGCTGCCTGAAAAGCTGGAGGCGGCGGCCGCTGCCGGTTTTGATGGCATCGAGATCTTCGAAAACGATCTGCTGAACTTCGACGGTTCCCCGGCCCGCGCGCGTCAGATGGCGGCAGACCTCGGGCTTGCGATCATGCTGTACCAGCCGTTCCGCGATTTCGAAGCCATGCCGCGTGCGTTGTTCGCCCGAAACCTGGCGCGCGCCGAGCGCAAGTTCGACGTGATGGCCGAACTGGGTGTCGAGACGGTGCTGGTATGCAGCAACGTGCAGGACATCGCCATCGACGACCCGGCGCGCGCGGCAGACGATCTGCGCCAGATGGCGGAAGCTGCGGCCGGGCGTGGGCTGCGCGTGGGTTATGAAGCGCTGGCATGGGGGCGGCACACGCGAACCTGGCGGCAAGCGTGGCAAATCGTGCAGCAGGCTGACCACCCGGCGCTCGGGCTGATTCTCGACAGCTTCCATACGCTGTCGCTGGGCGACACGTTGGATGGCCTTAGCAACGTGCCGGCGGACAAGCTCTTCTTCGTGCAGTTTGCGGATGCGCCAAGGCTGTCGATGGACGTACTGTCCTGGAGCCGGCATCACCGTAACTTCCCGGGGCAGGGCGACCTGCCGGTGACGGACTTTGCGCGCGACTTGCTTGCTGCGGGCTATACCGGGCCCTTGTCGCTCGAAGTCTTCAATGACGATTTCCGCTCCGCGCCCGCGCGGCTCACGGCGCTGGATGGCATGCGTTCACTACTCTGGCTGGAGTCCGAAGCGGGCGGCGCAGAACTGCCGGCCGCAGCTCAATTTGAAGGCGTGGACTTCCTGGAGTTTGCCGTCGATGCCGCAGCAGGGCGGGAGCTTGAAATGCGCCTGCGTGCACTGGGTTTTGCCTTTGCCGGGCACCATCGCTCCAAGGCCGTTGACCTGTATCGGCAAGGCCGCGTCAACGTGATCCTGAACATGGAGCAGGACAGCGCGGCGTCGGAGCATTTCGAGCTGCATGGGCCGTCTGTCTGCGCGATCGGCCTGAAGGTGGACGACGCCGAGCGCGCCATGGCACGCGCACGTGTGCTGTGCGCCCAGGAGTGGCGCGGGCCGGTGGGGCCTGCCGAACGCAGCATTCCCGCGCTGCGGGCCCCCGATGGCACGCTGCTCTATCTGATCGACGACCGCCAAGCCGATCGCAGCATCTACGAAAGCGATTTCGTTCTCCATCCTGGCATGCAGGACGATGCAGCGGGATTGGCATCGATCGACCACGTCGCGCAGGCGCTGCCCGCACATCGGCTCGACAGCTTCGTGCTGTTCTACCGGGCCATCTTCGGCATGGAAGCCGAACCCGAACAGGAGATTGCCGACCCGTACGGCCTCGTGAAAAGCCGTGCGATGGTGAGCCCCGACCGCAACGTGCGGATTCCGCTCAACGTATCGGAGAGCGGGCGCACCGCCACCGGCCGGTTCATTGCCGCCTACGCGGGCTCGGGCGTGCATCACATTGCCTTGCGCACCGAGCGGCTGTTCGAAACCATTGAGGCCATCGACCGCGGCGCGGCCCACCTGCAGCATGTGCCCGAGAACTACTACGACGACGTCGCCGCCCGCCTGGGGCTGGACGATGCGCTGCTCACCCGCCTGCACGACGATGGTCTGCTCTACGACCGCGACCCGCACGGCGACTTCCTGCACACCTACACCGAGCCCTTTCGCGAGCGCTTCTTCTTCGAGCTTGTCCAGCGCAACGGCTACCTGGGCTACGGCGCGGCAAACGCCGCTGTGCGCATGGCCGTACAGGCGCAACTGAGCCGCACCACCACCAATACGGCTGACCACTGAGTCACGAAGACTTTGGCGCTCGCGGTCGTGCGGCCGTGGGCGTTATCCACGCAACACCACGGCTGCGCGGGCAGCCGTTGCACATCCATCCCCATCACATCAAAGAGGAGACAAGGGAGCCATGAACAAGACAATGATTGCCGCATTGGTGCTCGGAGCCACGAGCCTGCCAGCGGCAGCGCAAACCACCGGCGGTGTCACGCTCTACGGGCTGATCGACACCACCATCCGCTACAGCACGCACGAAAACGCGGCAGGCAACAGCAATCTGCAGATGATGGACGGCGTGCTGACCGGTAGCCGCTGGGGCCTGCGTGGCACCGAAGACCTGGGTGGCGGCACCAAGGCCATGTTCATCCTGGAATCGGGCTTCTTCCCCGATACCGGCGGCAGCCAGCAGGGCGGGCGACTGTTCGGACGCACCGCGGTGGTGGGCCTGGAAGGCGACTACGGCAAGCTCTACCTCGGCCGGCAATACACGCTGGCACACGAGGTTTTGTCTTCGTACGAGGCGATGGCGTTTGCCAACAACTCCATCGTCGGCTATCAGGGCGGCAACTACACCGGCCTGCGCTACGACAACACGGTCAAGTACATCAAGTCGTTCGGCGGTCTGCAGCTTGCCGGCGCATGGACGTTTGGCGAAGCAGCCGGCAGCTTCAGCAAGAGTTCGGCCGGCGCCGGCTCGATCGTCTACAGCATGGGCTCGGCTGAAGTGGGCGCGGTGTATCAGGTCACGCGCGATGTGTCGTCGGCGTTCTTCGGCGCGGTGCCGGCGGCGCTTGCCAGCAAGCAGACGGTCTGGGGCTTTGGCGGCAAGCTCGATACGTCGATTGCCACGTGGTACCTCGGTTATACGAACAGCCGCCTCGACGTGGCCGACTACAAGAACCAGGCCGGCTATGTTGGTGCAAAGGTGCCGATCTCCGGCGCACTGAGTTTCATCGGCACCGTGCAGTACGACTGGATGAAACACCTCGATGCCAGCGGCAAGCGCCTGACCACCGCTGGCATGCTCGACTACGCCTTCAGCAAGCGCACCGACGTCTACGCCGAAGTGGACTACACCCGCCTGCAGGGCGCCTGGGTTGCTCTGAACAGCGCCGCCGCATTCAACAATTCGGGCAACACGTACGGCAACAACTCGCGGTTGGGCGTGATGCTGGGCGTGCGGCATAAGTTCTGATTGCTTGGTTCGTTCTCGCAATGAAAAAAAGCCCGCCAATGTTCCGGCGGGCTTTTTTCATGCTGCGATCAATGCAGCGGGCAATCTCGCGCGATCACGTCGCCTACCATGGCAGCGGTTGCGCCAGACAGCGTCCAGCCCAGATGCCCATGGCCCGTGTTGTAGAACACGCGCGCGTGCCGCCCACGGCCGACGCGCGGCATCATGTCCGGCATCATCGGGCGCAAGCCGGCCCAGGGCACCACACGCGAGGTACCAATCGCAAAGTTGCGGCGTGTCCATGCCACCAGCGGTTCGATGCGGTCCGCGCGGATATCGCGGTTGTAGCCGTTGAATTCCGCCGTGCCCGCCACGCGGAAGCGGCCAGTGCCCAGGCGGCTCGTCACGATCTTCGCGCTCTCATCCAGCAGGCTGACCCACGGCGCGCCTTGCACGCTGGCATCGTCGTCCAGGTGGACCGTGATCGAATAGCCCTTGACCGGATACACGTTGATGCGATCGCCCACCAGTTGTGCGATATGCCGGCTGCCCACGCCCGCGCACACGACCATCGCATCGGCGGCAAGGTCCTGTACGACATTCGCCGCGGTGGTGGAAAGGCGGTCATCGAGCGTGGTTTGCAGCAGCAGGCGCACGCCGCTTTCGGTGGTTTCCACATCGCGCACATCCACGCCGTGCATGAACCGCACGCCGCGCTTCTCACACGCCTGCGCCAGGCCGCGCGTGAACTTGTGGATGTCACCGGTGGCGTCGGATGCGGTGAAATAGCCGCCGTAGTAGTTGCCGCGCAGCGTCGGCTCAATGGCGGCAATCTCCTCGGGGCTCACGGCGTGCCGCTCAAGCCCGCCGGCGACGAGCAGGGCGTTGGCCTTGCCTGCTGCCGCAAAGCTGGCCTTGTCGTGATAGACGTGCAGAATGCCGCGCTTCTGCAGGTCGAAATCGATCTGCTCCCGTTCGGCCATCGCAAACAGATGCTTGCGTGCCTCGATGGCCATGCGTGTGGTCTCGATGGTGTTGCGGCGGTAGTGCGCGATGCTGGCGACGAACTCGCCGATCCACGAGTATTTGTGCCACGAGGGCTTGGGATTGAGCAGCAGCGGGGCGTCGTTGCGCAGCATCCATTTGATGCCTTTGAGCAGCGTGCCGGTGCTGTTCCAGACTTCTGCGTTGCTGGCGGAAAGCTGCCCGCCGTTGGCGAACGAGGTTTCCATGGCCGGGTACAGGTGGCGGTCGAGCACCGTGACCTGATAGCCGAGTTGCGAGAGCGTGTAGGCAGTGGTGACGCCGGATATGCCGGCGCCGACGATGACGATGTGCGTCATGGCGGTCCCTATGGAGTGATGTCATGACCGGACGATCCGGTCGGCTCACCCCATCTGTCTCGGGACCTGAGAGCTTGGGCGTCAGCAGCGCTGGCGCCTTCCCCTTCGGTGGGCGCACGCGTGTACGCCTCTCTCCAGATTCGCAGTCGACGCCACAGTCCTTTTGCCTGAGAGTTTCCGGGGTGGTTGCTCCATCGGCGCCGGGCGTTGCGCGCGTGTGCGTTGAGCCCGGTCTCTCCTGCGGCGTGTTGCAGCTGTCGTTGGTGCTTCAGCCGCGCCTGCGTGCTGCCGGTGTGGGCAGCGGGGGGGAGTGTGTCACGGGTTGTGAGGTTCGGCAAGTCGGGCTGCACCCGGTGAGACGGACGGCGTGTCATCCTTCAGGTCGACGCCACTGCGGCCCAGCGCCAGCGCGCCGTTGAGCAGATACACCAGTCGGGTCGCTGCCTGGTCATAGGCCTGGCCAGCCGGCCGCACATTCGAGATGCAGTTCCGCTCCGCATCGGAACGGCCAACACGCGGGGCGTAGGTCAGGTAAATGCCTAGGCTGTCAGGCGAACTCAACCCTGGCCGCTCACCGATCAGCATCACCACCTGCCGCGCGCCCAGCAGCGCACCGATCTCATCCCCCAGCGCAACGCGGGACTGCTCGGCGATGGCAACTGGCCCGATCGACCAGCCGGCCGGCAGAAGCTCACGCACGCTGCATAGCAGCGGCACGGCATGGCTGTGCACCGCCAATGCGGAGAGCCCATCGGCAATCACGAAGACAACGTCGAACGGCTGCGCTGGCCGCAACGCGCCGAGTCTTGCGCGGCTGGCCTCGTCAAGGCGCCGGCCAAGGTCGGGACGGCGCAGATATTCCGCGCGATCTGCAGCCGCGCTGTGCGTCGCCACAGCTGAGAAGCCCGCTTCCTCAAGTGCCGCCGCCACCGCGGCGCTATCGAGCGGCAGGTGTACGGCATCGCGCGCCTGGGCATGCGCCACGCCAAACGCCAGCACGGCGTTGGTCGTCTGGCTGTTGCCGGCGCGGCCCAGCGCGATACGGGCGTCGGTAAAGGCGCGCAGGTGCGCCCACGGATTGGGCTGAACGAGGGTGTGTTTCGGCATGTTTGGCTTCTCCACCGAGTTCACAGTGCGTGAGCCAACTGCAGCAGTGGTTGCCGCGCCGTGGCGTCTTGCAGGCGGCCGGCCGCATCGACGATGCCCATGCTTTGCAGCCACGCCTCGAACTCCGGTGCGGGCCGCAGCCCGAGCGAGTCGCGCAGATAGAGCGCGTCATGGAACGATGTGCTCTGGTAGTTCAGCATGATGTCGTCAGCGCCCGGCACGCCCATGATGAAATGGATGCCCGCCACGCCAAAGAGCGTCAGCAGCGTATCCATGTCGTCCTGGTCCGCTTCTGCGTGGTTGGTGTAGCAGACGTCGCAGCCCATCGGCAGGCCCATCAGCTTGCCGCAGAAGTGGTCTTCCAATCCTGCGCGGATGATCTGCTTGCCGTCGTACAAGTACTCCGGCCCGATAAAGCCGACGACCGTATTCACCAGCAAGGGCGAAAACGCCCGCGCTACGGCATAGGCACGCGCTTCCATCGTTTGCTGATCGACGCCGTGGTGCGCATTGGCCGACAACGCGCTGCCCTGGCCAGTCTCGAAATACATCACGTTGTTGCCAACCGAGCCGCGCGAGAGGCTTTGCGCTGCGTCATGCGCTTCGCCCAGCAATGCGAGGCTGATGCCAAACCCCGCATTGGCTTGCTCGCTGCCGGCCACCGACTGGAACACCAAGTCGACCGGGGCGCCTTGGTCAATGGCGCGTATGGTGTTCGTCACGTGGGTCAGCACGCACGACTGCGTGGGAATGGCGTAGCGGTTGCGCAGCTCATCCACCAGTTGCAGCAGCGAAACGATGGCGCCGAGATTGTCGCCGGCAGGGTTGATGCCGATGGTCGCGTCGCCGCAGCCATAGAGCAGGCCATCGATGATCGATGCAGCAATGCCTTTGGGATCATCCGTCGGGTGGTTGGGCTGCAGCCGGACCGACAACCGGCCGGGCAAACCGATGGTGTTGCGAAAGCGCGTGACCACGCGGCACTTGCGCGCCACGGCGACCAGATCCTGGTTGCGCATCAGCTTGCCGACCGCGGCGGCCATTTCCGGCGTGATGCCGGGCGCGACGCTTGCCAGTGTCTGGCTGTCGGTCTCATGCAGGAGCAGCCAGTTGCGGAATTCCCCCACCGTGAGCGAGGCGATCGGGCCGAAGGCCTGCGCGTCGTGCCGATCAAGAATCAGGCGCGTGACCTCGTCGTCTTCATAGGGCACCAGCGCTTCGTTGAGAAACACCGACAGCGGCACATCCGCCAGTGCCATCCGTGCGGCCATGCGTTCGCCCTCACTGGCCGCGGCCAGGCCCGCCAGGTAGTCGCCGGAGCGCGCTGGGCTCGCTTTGGCCAGGAGTGTCTTGAGATCGTTGAACACATGGCGCTGTGCGCCAATGGTGTGGGCAAAGTGCATGATGGGATACCCGGCAGAGTCCAATGGCGGTGACGGCGATGCCTATCCTGCCACTTTAGTTGCCTTCCAAGCCATGGCGGCAATGTTCTAATACGGGTTTCTCAAACGTCGATATCCCGCGCCAATGACCGCTTCCGCCACACCGTCCCGTACACATCAAGCGGGCTCTGCCATGGAAGTGCTGGCGGTCTTTCTCAAGCTGGGCCTCACGAGCTTCGGCGGCCCTGTCGCGCATATCGGCTACTTCCGCCGCGAGTTCGTGGAGCGTCGGCGCTGGCTGGACGACGCCACATTCACCGATCTGGTCGGGCTGTGCCAGTTTCTGCCGGGGCCTGCCAGCAGCCAGGTCGGGTTTTCCGTCGGCCTGCTCCGGGCCGGCTGGCGCGGCGGGTTGGCGGCGTGGTGCGGCTTTACGCTGCCTTCCGTCTTGTTGCTGCTGGCATTTGCGATGCTCGCGCCGAGCCTCGGCGGCCCGTTTGGCGCGGGCCTGATCCACGGTTTGAAGCTGGTTGCCGTTGCTGTGGTGGCGCAGGCCGTGTGGGACATGGCGCGCAAGCTCTGTCCAGACTGGCAGCGCGCAGGCATCGCGGTACTCAGCATCGCCGTGCTTGGCGCGTTGACGACCGTCTACGCGCAACTTGTCGTGATTGCGCTTGGCGCCGCGCTGGGCCTGGTGTTGTGCCGGACATCCCTTCCGGCCAGCGGTAGCCAGAGGGCAGGGCAGGAGGCCGCATTCAGCGTGTCTCATGTGGCCAGCATCGTCAGCCTGGCGTTGTTCTGCGCGCTGCTGTTCGGACTTCCGGTTCTGACGGATCTTCATCCGTGGATGCCCGCGAAGGTATTCGACGCGTTCTATCGTTCGGGTGCATTGGTTTTTGGGGGCGGGCACGTCGTGCTTCCGTTGCTGGAGCAGCAGACGGTCGCGACCGGTTGGGTGGCATCGAACGATTTTTTGGCTGGCTACGGTGCCGCACAGGCCGTGCCGGGGCCGCTCTTCACCTTTGCCGCTTTCCTCGGTTGGACGATCGGGCCGGGGCTCAATCACTGGGCCGGGGCTGCCCTTGCTACGGTGGGCATTTTCCTGCCGGGGTAAGCGTCCTTTTCGTGCAAAATCTGGCGGTTCCGTCTGAGTTTTCCTTGTAGATCAGTGGCTTGGAAATTCAGCGATTTCGCGACAGTCGTCCTTTTTGTGCGGAATCTGGCGGTTTCATACTGCTGGCCCAGGCAAACCTAGCTGTGTCCGGAAGGCCTGGCTGAGGGTGGGCAGCATATTCACTGCGCAGTGAATATGTCGTTTCTGCCGAATATTGGCGGTGGCAGAGCTCCCGCCTGACATGCAGCGACTCACCCCTTACGCTGCCGGGCCCGCCACGCCGAGCTGCGCCCGGTAATCGGTCAGCATGACTTGCTGCGCCTCGAGAAGCGCGGAAAGCTTGGCCAACTCTCCAACCATGTTCTCGCGTTCCGTTCGCGCCGCCGCCAGCTCTCCCACTTGCGCCTGGACTGTGGCGCGCAGAGCATCACGCTCTGCTTCCATTCGGGCTCGATCGGCGCGCGCTTGGTCGAGTGCGAGTTGGGCCTGTTCGCCGCGCATCTCCAGCTCGCGAACGCGCTTCGCCGCGGTCCCGGCTTCGGTGACCAGCCGCGCGCCATCCTTGTTCAACTGCGTGATCTCTCCCTGCTTGACGATCAGCGTCTGGTTGGCCTGCCGGATTTCCGCCTGCAGTTGTTGAACCTGCTGCTCGTGCCGGCGGGCGTCCTGATCCCGCTGCTCCTTGCTGGCATTGCGGAAGTGCTCCAGTGCCTGGTGTGCGTGCTGCAGCTTGTCCTCCAGCGAGCGACGGAAGCCTTCATGCTCGGCCAGCCGGGCCGTGAGGTCCTGGAGCTGCTGTGCCGAGCGTTCAGCCTCGATGGTGCGCTGCTGCAGCGCCGTCTGCGTGTCACTTTGCGCGGCCCGCACGTTGGCAATGGTGGCGTGGGCCTGCGCCAGCTCGGCGCGAAGCGCGGCGAGGTCTGCGGACAGCTTGTCGGCCTCCGCCCGGACTTGCTGGCGCTGCGCCGTGGCGGCAGCAACCTGTTGGTCGACCACCGCCTGTCCTTCTTCATGCAGGCGCGCAGCCAATCTGCCGACCAGATCCAGGATGGCGTCGGAGGTCGTGCCAGCCCGCTTCAGCGCCGTGCCTTCCTCCTCTTCCAGTTCCTTCAAATAGCGGTGGATGGTCGTCTTCGAGCCCGTGTTGCCCAACGCGATACGTATCGCATCGATCGACGGGTGCTGCCCCTGGGCGAGCAGCGAATCGCGAGCACGCTTAATGTCAAGACGACTGAGTCCGGCACGGGCCATGGCGTTAGAATTTGATACGGTATTACGTACTATGTATATACGTATTAATTTGAGGCGTCAAGGCGCCTCACTGGAGCCAATCTCTCACACGTGATAATGGCGGATTATCACGTGTGAAACCTCTCACATAGGGCTCCAGTCCAAACCTTCGGTACGAAACTCCAGAAAAGCGCGATTCTCGAAATGCTGGCCGCGCTCACCTGTCTCACGGCGGAAGGCGACAGTACGTTGCGGCCGGCAACGCGAAAACTCACCTTGCGTAGCCGCGGTTCGTCGTTAGGCGAGATGCCAAGTGCCACACCCCAAAAACGTTCACCTTTCCACGGCAACGTATGGTGGTGCCCCAGCAGCCAATCTCCGCTGGTCTTGCATCTGTCGGGCCGGCTCGCATGCTTGTCAAATGCGAGACGCCAAGCCTCGCTATACGCGCACCCAGCTCGCTAATCGACGAACGGAAACCGGAGTGAGAACCGGGTGACGCTGCCAGGGAATGTCGCGACCGATGCAGTGCCCGCATGCAACTCCATGATAGATCTCACGATGGCGAGCCCTAAACCGGTCGACTGATCAGAGTGGGAACGCGCTTGGTCGCCACGATAGAACCGATCAAAAACGCGTTCCCTATCCTTGTCAGGTATCGGGACGCCCTGATTCAATACGTGCACTGTGACAGAGTCTTCGTCACGCTGACAGTTCAAGCTCACGACCGAGCCATTGTCAGCATGGCGGACCGCGTTCGAGAGCAGGTTGCCGACGGCGCGCCGGAACATGGTCAGGTCGGCACTCACACTGCCGGACGCCGAGACCTCAATCTTCACGCCCTTGTCTTCACCCAGTACGGCAAAGTAACTCGCCAGCTTGGACAATTCGGTGCCGAGCTCGATTGGCACACGGTCCAGTTCGACCGTTGCCGCATCGGCGCGCGCCAGGAAGAGCATGGAGTCGATCATGCGCGAGAGGCGCTGATATTCCGCCAAGTTGTCCTCCAGCAGGGTCACGTAGTCGGCTACTTCTCGTTCACGCGAGAGCGCCACCTCGGTGTGGCCGATCAGGTTATTCAATGGCGTGCGCAGGTCGTGCGCGAGATCGGCGGAAAAACGATACAACCGCTCATAGCCCGACTCCAGTCGCTCCAGCATGGCATTGAATGCGACGCCAATTTCGTGGACTTCCGTTGGCGTACTGGGGGCGTCGACGCGGTAGCTGAGTCGTTCGACGTTAATCCGGTGCACTTGCTGAATCAGTGCCTGTGCTGGCCTGAGTTCACGCCGGGTGATCAAGGCACCAAGAAGCGCAGTGAGAACCGCGCCCACCAGAATGCCGACGACGATGCTATTGCCCAGCCGGATCACCACCTGGCGCCGATCGTTTCCGTTCTTGGCCACCGATACTGTGGCGAACGGTACGCCATCACTCGCCTCGACGATACGCTTCCCCATGATCCATGTGCCGTCGTCATGAATTCCGGACCCAGTGGCAGCCAGATCGAAATCCGATCGCAGGCCGTCAGCCGTTCGATAGACGAGCCTGCCTTGCGGTGTTCGGAGTCTCAACGCCAAACCATCGTATCCCCTGACCAGATCGAACAAGCTGTGTTCGAATTTCTCGGTCTGCTCAAGGCTGCCAGCGTCTCGGACCAGGTGGCTCACCTGCGTCAGCTTGGCCTCGATGATTTCTACGTCCCGCGAGCGTAGTTGAGTATCCAGGGCGTAGTAGGCGTAGGCCCCCATGCTAGCCAGCGCAAACGTGACCAGGATCGAGAATAGCGAGGTCAGCCGACCGATCAGTGAACGCGCCACGTCTCATTTTCCGCGATGAGGATCAAGGACATAACCCATGCCCCGGACGGTATGGATCAGTTTGGTATCGAACGGCTCATCGAGCTTGGCGCGAAGACGGCGTATCGCCACGTCCACGACGTTCGTGTCGGTATCGAAGTTGACATCCCAGACGTGCGAGGCGATGGACGTGCGGGAAAGCACCTCCCCACTGCGGCGAGCCAACAGATGGAGCAGGACGAACTCCTGGCTGGTCAACTCCACCTTGACGCCGGCGCGTACGACTTTGCGGCCAAGGACATCGATATCGAGATCGCCGACGCTCAGATGCTCGGATTCGCGACCGCTGCTTTGCCGCAGGCAGCGGCGAATTCTGGCGAGCAGTTCGGCAAACGCGAACGGCTTCACCAAGTAGTCGTCGGCGCCGAGTTCGAAACCACGTACCCGATCGGCCACGTCATCCCGCGCCGTCAGAAACAGAACCGGGACATCACTCTTCTGCCGGATCATCTTGATCACGCTCCAGCCGTCTGCACCCGGCAGCATGACATCCAGCAGGATCAGGTCGTACCGCACCTCGCTGGCGAGATGCGCCCCGTCCATGCCGTTTGCGGCAATATCGACAACAAATCCGGATTCAGTCAGGCCCTTGAGCAGGTATTCCGCGGTTCGAGCCTCGTCCTCGATGACCAGTATTTTCAATGAGAGTGTCCTTGATGACCGTGGCGTTCGTCGGGTTGGCCGCTCGTCGCAGCAGCAATAGGCTCGCTGGGCCGGAAATGCGTCACGGCATCCGCCTGCGCGCACGGCCGCAGTTCGAACTGGATGGTGATATGCGTGATGCCGAAGCGTTCGGCAAGCCGGTCTCGGGCGACCGGCAGAATGTCGCGTTCGGGATTGACGGCGGGTTCGTTGACCAAGTGCACCGTCAAGCTGGTCTTGCCGCTCGTCAAGGACCACACATGCAGGTCGTGCATGCTGCGAACGCCGGGAATTGTCAACAGCGCCTGCTCCACGGATGGTAAGTCGATATCCTCTGGCACGCCTTCAAGCAGAATGTTGATGCTGGATTTGAGCAGGATCCAGGTGCGAGGCAGCACCCACAGCCCAATCAGCACGGCGATAGCCGAATCGACCCAGGTCCAACCGGTGAACCGGATAACGATCGCCGCAAAAATGACGCCGATCGAGCCCAGCAGATCGCTCCAGACCTCCAGGTAGGCCCCCTTGATGTTGAGGCTCTGTTCTCGGCCGCCTGCGAGAACTCGCATGCTGACGATGTTGACGACGAGGCCGATGGTGGCGATCCCCAGCATGCCCAACGATTGCACTTCGGCAGGCGCGCGCAAGCGCTGATATGCCTCGTAGAGGATGTACAGCGCTACCCCAAACAGCAACAGCGCATTGAAGGCCGCCGCCAGAATCTCAAAACGGTAGTACCCGAACGTCCGCTGCTTGTCTGCCGGCCGCTTGCCGATCTGGATCGCTGCGAGCGCAATGGCCAGTGCCGCGGCATCCGTGAACATATGCGCGGCATCGGAGATCAGCGCCAAGCTCTTGGTCAAAATGCCGCCGATCAACTCGGCGAGCAGAAACGTGCTGGTCAGCGCGAGCGCGATTTTCAATGCACGCTCGTTCCCGGTTGCATGGCTGTGGTCATGTCCTGCGCCCATGGCGAAAGCTCCTTGCGTAAGCGGCGCGGACCTTCTGTACCCGCGCCGTCAACTCCATCTCCGTCAGGCGGACCGCGGTGCCATCTCGCCCGTCCGCTCCACGTCCTCGGCTTCGTCCTTGCGGTGCGCCAGGCGATAGAGGACCGGCAATACCAGCAGGGTCAGTGCCGTCGATGAAAGGATCCCGCCAATGACCACGGTGGCAAGCGGCCGCTGCACCTCGGCTCCCGTTCCTGTGGCAATGGCCATGGGGACGAAGCCAAGCGAGGCGACCAACGCCGTCATCAAAACGGGCCGCAAGCGCGTAAGGGCCCCGGTGCGGATCGCGGTATCGAGCGATTGACCTTCTTCGCGCAGCGACCGGATGAACGACAGCATCACCAGACCGTTGAGCACCGCGACACCAGAGAGCGCGATAAAGCCGACCGCCGCCGAAATGGAGAGCGGTATGCCTCGCAACCACAACGCGAGAATACCGCCAGTCAACGCAAACGGAATGCCGGTGAACACGAGAAGCCCGTCCTTCACGTTGTTGAACATCGCAAAGAGCAGGACAAACACGAGCAGCAGCGCAACCGGCACCACGATCTGCAGCCGCGTCGTTGCAGACTGCAATTGCTCGAACGTACCGCCCCAGGTAATCCAGTACCCAGTGGGAATCTTGACCTGCCGCTCAATTGCGGCCTCGGCCTCCGGCACGAACGACCCAATGTCCCGGCCTCGCACGTTGGCGCTGATGACGATGCGGCGCTTGCCATTCTCACGCGACACCTGATTTGGCCCGGGGGCCAAGTCGAGCGAGGCCACTTCACTCAAGGGGATATAGGTCGTCTTCGACTCGCCGGCACCGTTTTTGGGCAGTGGCACCGGCAAGCGGCGCAGCGCCTCCAAGTCACCCCGTACGGCATCGGGCAGGCGCACCAGAATGTAGAACCGTCGGTCGCCCTGGAAGAACGTGCCTGCCTCCTTCCCGCCGATCGCAATCGCAACCGCGTCCTGCACATCGCTCATGTTCAATCCATACCGGGCCGCCTTTTGGCGATCGATGTTGACCGACAGCATGGGAAGCCCAGTGGTCTGTTCGATTTTGACTTCCGTAGCACCCTGTATGCCTTGCAATACCGCCGCAACCTTGCCGGCTGTTTCATTGAGCACATCGTTGTCGTCGCCGAAAATCTTGATCGCCACATCGGAGCGAACGCCGGAGATCAACTCGTTGAAGCGCAGCTGGATCGGCTGCGAGAACTCGTAGTTGTTGCCGGGAATCCTCTCAGCTTCCGCCTGAATCGCACTGAGCAGCTCCTCTTTTGTCTTCTTTGGCTTGGGCCACTGCGCCTGCGGCTTGAGCATGATGTAGCCGTCCGAGATGTTGGGCGGCATCGGGTCGGAGGCGATTTCCGCCGTCCCGGTACGGGCGAAGATGCGCTCGATCTCGGGGAACTTGGCCTTGAGCGTCGACTCGACCTGCTTTTGCATCTCCAGCGATTGAGACAGGCTCGTCCCGGGAATGCGCAGCGACTGGATCGCGATGTCGCCCTCGTTCAAATTCGGCACGAACTCGCTTCCCAACCGGGACGCCACGGCCAGGCAGAAGACGATCGCAATGCACGCGAAAGTCAGTACGACGGGCGTGTTGGCCAGGGACGCTTCGAGCATCGGCTGATAGCGATGCTTGGCCCACTCCATCAGCCGGTTTTCCTTCTCCGCCACCTTGCGCCCGATAAACAGGGCGACCGCCGCCGGCACGAACGTCATGGACAGCACCATGGCAGCAAGCAACGCCAGTACCACCGTGAACGCCATGGGGTGGAACATCTTGCCCTCCACTCCCGTCAAGGCAAAGATCGGCAAGTACACGATCATGATGATGAGTTGGCCGAAGAGCAGCGGTCGCCGCGCTTCCCGCGCGGCCGCGAACACCTCGTGGAAACGCTCGCTGCGGGTCAGCTCTCGCTTGTGGTGCTCCTGCGCGTGCGCCAGGCGACGCACGCAGTTCTCGACGATCACCACCGCGCCGTCAATGATGATGCCGAAATCCAGCGCCCCCAGACTCATCAGGTTTGCGCTGATCTTGTAGCTGACCATGCCGGTGAACGTGAACAGCATCGCCAGCGGGATGACCATCGCCGTGATGACAGCGGCGCGGATGTTGCCCAGGAACAGGAAAAGAATGGCGATAACGAGAGTCGCGCCTTCGAGCAGATTCTTCTTGACCGTAGCAATCGCCTTGTCGACCAGCACGGTCCGGTCATACACGGTCACGGCCTTGACGCCGGCGGGGAGCGTACGATTGATCTCCGCCATTTTCTTGTCGACGGCCTGGGATACCGCCCGACTGTTCTCGCCGATCAGCATGAACACTGTACCCAGCACGACCTCCTTGCCGTTCTCCGTGGCGGCACCGGTGCGCAGCTCCCGTCCGATGTCAACATCGGCGACGTCGCGGATGCGAATGGGCTGCCCTTGCGCCGTGCCCACGATGACGTCGCGTATATCGTCGAGCGATTTGACCTGTCCAGGGGCGCGTACGAGGTACTGCTCGCCGCGGCGCTCGATGTAGCCGGCGCCGACATTGCTGTTGTTCTTGTCGAGTGCGCTCACCAGATCCGTGAGCGTCAGCCCGTAGGAAGCCAGCCGTTCCAGGCTGGGCGCAACCAAGTACTCCTTGGCGTAACCACCAATCGAATTGATTTCGGTCACGCCGGTCACGTTGCGCAGTTGCGGCTTGACCACCCAATCCTGAATTTCCCGCAGATCGGTGGGCGTGTAGGCTGCCCCGTCGGGCTTGCGAGCGCCGTCTTCCGCTTCGACGGTCCACAGGTAGATTTCCCCCAGCCCCGTGGAGATTGGACCCATGGCGGGTGTGACCCCGCCGGGCAGCCGTTCCTTGGCCTCCTGGATCCGCTGGTTCACCAGTTGGCGAGCGAAATAGATGTCCGTGCCGTCCTTGAAGATCACTGTCACCTGGGACAGGCCGTACCGGGACAGCGAGCGCGTCTGCTCGAGCCCCGGCAAGCCTGCCATCACGGTCTCGATGGGGTAGGTGATCCGCTGCTCGGTCTCCAGCGGAGAATACCCGGGCGCCGCGGTATTGATCTGCACCTGGACGTTGGTGATGTCAGGCACCGCGTCGATGGGAAGCTTCCCGTAGTTGTAGACGCCGAGCGCTGCCATCCCGAGCACGGCGAGGATGATAAGCCAACGTTGCTCAATGGCAAACCGGATGATGCGTTCGAACATGCCCGTCTCCGTGTCAGTGCTCATGCTCGGCGCTAGCCTTGCCGAGTTCGGCTTTCAGGACGAAGCTGTTCGCGGTGGCATAGCGCGCGCCGGCGCTCAGGCCTTCCGTGATCTCCACCACTTTGCCAGTAGAACGCCCGGTCTTGACTGGCTGGGCGACGAAACCGCCCGGCACCGCAACGAACACTGCCGGCTTGCCATTAACTTCCTGGATCGCATCCGCCCTGACTGCAACAGGGACTTGAACGGCTGGCCCCAAGACCTGCACCGTCACGAACAGGCCAGGACGCCAAGCCATGCCGGGGTTCGCCAGCGTGACGCGGGCCTTTGCCGTGCGCGTCTGCTCACCAAGCAGTGAGCCCACATAGGACACCGAGCCGGTCGCCTTGCTGTCGAAGGCGGTCGAGCCGATCGTGACCTGCTGACCGACGCGAACATTGCCCAGATCCTTGGCCGCCACCACGAACTCCGCCCACACGGAGGACAGATCGGAAATCGTGAAGACGTTCGCATCCTCCTTGACGGCTTCACCGATTGCCAGATGCTTTTCCACCACCATGCCGTCGAATGGTGCGCGCAGCTCGAATCGGTTCAGGGCCGTCGTGGCCGGTGCGGCCCCGATCGCAACCAGTTTTTGCTGCGCGTTCTGCACGGCGATTTGCGCCTCCTGCAGTGCCGTCTGGGCCTGCAGGTAATCCTGCTCCGCGGAGATCTTCTCTTCCCACAGGCGCTTCTCGCGCGCGTAGGTCGTCTGAGCCAGGCTCAAGCGCTTCTGGGCCGCAAGCAGTTCGCTTCTTTGCTCGGACAGGGCGGTGCTCGCAATGACCGCCAATACCTGTCCGCTCTTGACCTGCTCGCCGATATTGGCGGGGACACGCTCGACGACCCCCGCAAGACGCGGTACCACATGGGCCGTGCGGTCTTCATTGAAGCGGATTTCTCCCGGGAATTGCACGCCCGACTGGACCGCTGCAGCGCCTGCGACTTCCACACCCACGCCGGCTTTGGCGATCTGGTCGACTGTCAATTCGATCTTGCCTTCCTCCTTGGAGAAGGCAACCGTCATCGGTTTCTGAACGCCCGGCAACATGACGGACGCGGTCGCGCCAAAAACGTGGGGCTCGGCAATGGCGGCCTCGCTCTCCAGGCTGTCTTTCGTGATCTTGAAGCCGATCGGCATCGATTCGCCGGTTACTCTCTTGATGGCGCCACTGGCCGAGATATTGGCAACCAAGGGCTTGCCGTCTCGGACGACCCACAGCTTTAGCTTGGGCTCCCCACCGTCCTCGGCCATGCCGAACTCGACGGTAGCGTCGCCAGCAGCGTAGACATTACCGCCGTGTGGGCCCTTCTTCGGCGCGTCATGGTGCTCCTGGTCGCCATGTGCTACCGCGTCTTCATGCTTGCCTTGCGACGGCTCGCCGTGGTGTTCGCGGTCCTGGTGACCGGCGGATTCTGCGTGTTCGGCCGCCTCGCGAGCGGACTCATTGCCCTCTGTCGAGCGCCCCAAAAATAGAACGGTGCCGGTGGCGATCAGGCCCGCAGCCACTAGAGCCGCGATCGCAGTCTTCTGCTTATTCGTAATAGACATGGTTCGGATTCTGAGTTAGCGGCCTAGCAGGCGGTCGACGGTCGTCGCGGATTGATAGACCTTCGCCAACACGTCGAGATAACGGATGCGTGCTTGGAACAACGTTCTTTGTGCGTCCAGCACGTCCAGAAAATTGAACTTCCCGGCTTCGAAGCCCCGTGCCGCTGCGCTATAGGCTTGCTCGGCGGCCGGCAGGATCGTCTCTTTGAGCGTCTGCGCGGAGCGACGAGAGACCGTCAATTCGTTCGACGCTTGCTGCATCTCATTGGAGAGCCGGATGCGGTTCGCCAGCACCTCGTCCTGCGCCTTGTCGGCACGCCGGATGGCCTCGTACAGGTTGCCCTGATTGCGATCGAACAAGGGCAGCGGAATCGACACGCCTAGCACCGCCATGTTGCGATTCGCGCTGTTGTCGCGCTTGGCGCCCACGCTGACGGTCACATCGGGGTATTGGCGGCTGCGCTCCACGCCCACCAGGGCTTGCCGGCGATCCAGCTCGACCTGGTCGGCCAATACGAGCGGCGAGTGGTCGAGCTCGGTCAGCAGCTCCGTGAGACCGGGCCGTGACGGCAGCGCGTCGAGGCTACCCTGCGCCGCGGAGAACTGCGGCGTGGCGTTGCCCCAGAGCGCTGCAAGCGAGGCCCGTGCGGAACGCAGTTCGGCGTTGGCGTTGTCGAGTTCGAGTTCGGCGTTGGCTTGCTCGACCTTTGCCTTGGTTTCTTCGACCGGCGAGATCTTGCCCGCTGCCACTCTGCGCGTTGCTGCCTGCGCGCCCTTGGCGGCCAAGTCCGCCGAGGCCTGCGCGAGCTTGACCCGTTCCTGGGCAACCAGCACTTCAAAGAAGCCGCGAATCACGTTGGATCGCAGTTCGGCCCGCGTTGTCGCCAGTTGCGCTTGCGCGAGTTCCCGGCCTTTTTCGGCCGCGACGATACGCGCCGAACGCTTGCCGCCCAGCTCCACAGGAATATTGAGCTGTCCGGTCGTCGTGCGCGACTCCGAGCGCGTGTCCTCCATGGTCGCGGCCACTTCGGGGTTGGGAATGGTGCGTGCCTGCATGACCGCACCTTCATTGGCATCGACTTCTTTCTGCGCAGCAAAAAGCGTGAAGTTACCTGCACTCGCCAATTCCATGGCGCGCTCAAGCGTCAAAGGACCAGGAGCCTCCAGTACTGTGCCGGAAGAAACAAGGGGTGCCGCGTTGGAATTCGCAGCAAAAGATGGGCTGATCACAACAGCCGCTAGCCCAAGCGGCAAAAATAGTCGTCGCATCGAATTGCACCAGGATACAAACCGTGGGAATTCGGCGAGACGCAGGTTCAGTGGGTCTCGCCGTCTATGTGAGACGGCGCCATTGGGGGCGATCCGGTGCGCGGGTGCTAGATGAGGTCAATTTCAACGCATGTGAAACGGGCGGCGTCTGGGCGCGATCGACCGTGTCGAGGCGAAGTGGCTGACCGCAGGCCATTGCGGCGGAGACCAGATGACATACGCCGCAGTCCGTATCGATCACGGCCTTCTTGTCATGCCCCGCTTTTGTGCTGGATTGATGGTGGTGCTCGTGGTGGCCGAAATGCCACTTGGATTGGCTGGCCTCTTCATGCTGGCAATAGGCGGCCGCTACCGCCCAGTTGAACTGGAATGGCAGGATCAACAAAAGCAGGATCAAGCAGAACCGCCGCATGAATGGCTGAAGAAGTGTTGGCTGGCGCGCGCAAATGGCACCGCTTTACGAATTTGCGCGTCAGTTTACTCGAAGAGCGGGATACGGATGATGACAGGGCGAGGTCTAGCGGCGCGCGCGCCCAACACAAGACTGCATCCGGGAGCGAATCCGGCGGCTACGACCGAGACCAAAAGGCCTGCTTGTCGGAGAGAGCCGCGCAGTGCACGACGAGGTCGGCGCTACAGCGCGGTGCCGCATTCGGCACAAAATTTCGCGCCCGGCTGGGCCGTGCTCCCGCATTGACCACACACCACCCCGGTAAGTGATTTTTCGCACTGCGGACAAAACCGCGCCCGCTGCGATGCAATCGAGCCACACCCGAGACAAGTGGTGGGCCAAGGATTCGAGGGGATCCCCGCCTGGGCGCGGTCGTGAGCGTCACCATGGCGTCTGCCGTGGTGACCGCCGTTCGGGCGGTGGCCACCGTGGTGACCGCCGAACAATCGCTTGAGCAGACTCATGCGTTTACATCCGTAGTTTTGTAGCGCTTCAGTATGGAGGACCAGGGGCTGCCCTGCGGGACCCGCTGCGATTGGCGAGTCGCCGGCCTTTGAAAGCATCAGCGATCGTCAATTCCAATGACTGAGTTACAGCCCGTTGGTGTAGACGTCGCGTTGTGCAACGTTCGCGCCGCCGGTATAGACGTCCCGCTGCGTGACACTCTGGCCGTCGGTGTACGGATCACGCGACTGCGCACGGCCACCATCGGTGTACGGGTCGCGCGGGCCCTGGGCGCGAGCGTTCTCGAGAACCGAGTTCACCTGGGTGCCGATGCCGGCCGCAAACGAAGGCATCGTCGAAGCAAACAGCAGGATGCCGGCAACTGCAATCTTGGACGTGGTCTTCATGGCTTTGTTCTCCGTGTCAGTGGTCAACCACCGTGGTTGACCGTGTGAGCAGTCTACGGAGACGGCACCCGCACGCTCATGACGACCTTATTACAATCTTGTCATGTAGAGCGCCGAGCGGCGCTTGGCTCCGGTGTCCGTGCGCGCGAGTCGCATCGTCACGATTCATGGCGCCGCAGCGCGAGCTCGCGTAGCGCCTGCAGCGTCCTGTCGGTAGCAGTCGCTAGCCGCGCAAACTCCTCCAGGTTCGAGCGCAACAAGGCCTCATATTCTTCGGCGCTGCGAGGGGCAATCAATGTCACTTCTGTTTGCAAGGCGAGAGTATGCAGCGGAGTGCGCAAGTCGTGATTGAGATCGGTGTAAATCGAGCGCACAGCCGCCACGGTCTCTTCGTGCTTCGACGAAACGTCGCGCAAGGCATCGACCAACGGTTGAACTTCGGTCGGTATGCTTCCCGACAGCGAAAGATGAACAATCCCAAAGGCTGTCTGATCGCCCTTGGCTGCGAGGCACCGCATTGGCGACAGGCTGCGCGAGACCAGACGATGGGTGCACATACCCACAATCAGCGGCAGGATCAGCGCCCAGATGAGAGCCCAGGTGAGACTTGGGGTCGCTGCGATCTGTCCTGAGCCCGCAAAGACCGATTGGACGACTACTGCTGCCATCGTTCCCAACGTCGCAAGTGCACTTGTCCGCCACGCCAACGAGCGGGGACCGTGCATGATTTGATGGTTCTTGAAAGCTGACACGATAGTTCGGCATGGCGCCCTGAGTGCGATTCGAACGGTTGGAGCCACCGGTTGTCCGGAGGCTCCAGATTTCGGCACCAGCGTAGACCGGAAAGCATCGCCGCAACCAAAGATGACAGAAATGTCATCTTGGTATAAACGTTTTGCAATGGTGAACGTGCCTGGACGTGTGGTGGAGTACCGCAGGCTGGGGGCTGCGCACGTGAGTACTGCCTGTCACATCACTTGGACTCGATGTGAAGGTGCAAGAGCTTCTCGACGGGAACAGCCGCCACGATCCCGGCACCCGGCACCGTCGACTTTCCGACCTCGACGATGGCGTTGGTGATGGCCTCGACGTCGGCCTCGTCCGCGAAAATTTCAACCTTGGTATGCACGCTGGTCAGGTCGCTGGAAAAGAAATTCTTGTACTCGCCATACCCCTTGACCCTTGTGATCGTCAGGTCCGGGGCGTGGACGGTCGCAAGCTTCCTTTCTAGCTGCTCCAGCAGTTCGGTGGGAACAATGGCAATCACCCATTTGATGCTCATGACCGTCTCCTTGATACCCCGGCTGCTGCGCCAGTTTTCGTTACGCTCTCGATGTCTTCAAGTCCTGCACGTCCAGGAAGCCATCAGCGGCGCTATCACGCGTGCTGAACGTCGCGTGTCCTCGAGTCCTGTGAGCTTCCAGCTTCCAACGCAGTCGGCCCAACCCAACCAACGGTATGGCTAGTCTGTTGGCAGCACGTCCAACTGCCTGTCATGCAACGGTGCATCGCCAGCATGCCCAATCCCCCGAGGATCGCGATGGCGCCGACGACGGCCAGGACGATCCAGACCACCTTCCATGTCGATAGTTCGCCCATCACGCCACCTCCTGTCCTTGGCGTGCTCGTGGCGGTGCTCGCATCTGTGATACGTGCCTGCACCGCGCCACGATTCACTTTTCGATCCGAAACGGCTGCTTCCGCTCAGGCGTGTCGTCGGTTGTCGAACGCCGCTGGTCGTCTTGACCTTGCATGCCTTTCATCATCAGCCACATCGATAGCGGGCAGACCAGAATCAACAGGTAGGGGCCAATGCCCAGCACGAAGGCACGAACTGACGGGAAAACGGTATAGGCGACTGCCAAGATCGCCACCAGGGCAGCGCCCACAGCGGCCATGGTTCTCGTATTGCATTTCATAGCGGTACTCCTGTGGTACTCGGTGGTTCTCGATACGGCCGGCCACCGTCATTTCGACGAGGGTGTCTGGATATTGTCCGCATACTTGCGCAGGATCTCTCCCATCGCCTGCATCATTTCTCCATGCATCTGCATCGAGAGCTTCTCGTTGCCGGGTGGCAACTGCCCCATCATCGGACAGCCGCCCATCATTCCGTCGCCGCCGCCCATCATGTGATCCATCATCATGGAGTGCATGGGGTCTTGCGAACCCGGCTTGGTGCCGTCGGTGCCACGGCTGGGGCTGGCTGCCATGCTCCAGCCACCAGCCCCAAGCAGGGCAAGCGCTAGCGCAGCGGCCACGACTGATTGCGTCTTCATGTCAATCTCCCTATTCGATTGAGTTGGATAGCGCTCACCTGATTTCGTGTGTCATCGACCGAGCGACTGGTCTCTCGGCACCCGCATCACGCTGACGCGGGCGCTTCGATCATCGGCCGCGGCACACACGCTCATTTCGCTTCGGGTAAGCCCTTCGGGCTGCCGCCGTCTGCCGGGCGGGCATCCGTCGATTTCATCATTTCAGCGCACTGCTTCTGCATCGCCTCTTTGCTCGATGCGGTACCGGAAGCGGCGGCAGAATGCTTCGCAGCCGCGCGCGCACTGTTGATGGCGTCCCAGTTGGGACCCGCGAAGGCGGCGCTAGCGGCGACACCGAACAAAATAGATACGGCGATTCTGAGAACGGAGTTCACGTTGGTCTTCCCCACACAAGGTTTCCTTCGGGCCCGATCCAAACGGGAATCCGCAGACATCCCGCCGGGAGGCGACTGAAATCAAGGCTCGCGGCGACGGACTGCCCGCGGATGGGGATCGATCAGATTCGCAAGCGTGCTGTTGCGAGGTAGATGGGCCCAGGCACTGCAACGGGCCGATGGGCCGTCCGGGTAACCGGTCCGGCATGAGGCGTTGGAGGTAGAACGTGTATGAGCCCGATGGCAGCGGGCAACATGCCAAGATCGTGAGCATGGCCGTTGGCATCCGCCCAATGGCGCCCATCGTGCCGATGGTCCGCGCAAAGCGCAGGCTGCGCCTCGTCCATGTCCTGGCAGTTCACGACGGAAACGGCCATCGCCGAGGCATCCACCATGGTCCCTGACCCGGGCGGGCAAACGTATCCCGCAATCGCCACGCGCGTGAACAACACCGTCGCGAGCAACGCTAGCGCAAGCAACCGAGCGAGGGGGTGATGGTGATGCTTCATGTATCCCTGCAAACAGGTGCGTTCAGTCTAGGCCCGCCAAAACTTGACCACAAGGCGGGCACGAATGGGGGACCATAGGCGGTGGGCATGATCTTCATCCAAAATGCAGCGCCTAAGGCACCTGCGCGCGCAACCGCAGCGCATTGGCAATCACTGACACCGAACTCAGGCTCATGGCCAATGCCGCGATCATCGGCGACAGCAGCCACCCCGTGAATGGATACAGCAGGCCAGCGGCCAGCGGGATGCCCAGCGCGTTGTAGACGAACGCAAATCCCAGGTTCTGTTTCATATTGGCAATGGTGGCTTGCGACAGTTCCCGCGCGCGCGCAAGACCGCGCAGGTCGCCCTTGACCAGCGTCACCTGGGCGCTGTGCATCGCCACATCGGTACCGGTTCCCATAGCGATGCCGACATCGGCTTTGGCCAGGGCTGGCGCATCGTTGATGCCGTCGCCGGCCATTGCCACCACGTGGCCTTCGGCTTGAAGTTTTGCGACCAGCGCCAGCTTGTCAGCCGGTTTGACCTCGCCGTGAAACTCCTCAATGCCAAGACGGCCGCCCACGGCTCGCGCTGTGGCGATGCTGTCGCCGCTGGCCATCACCACGCGAATCCCGGCCGCTTTGAGCGCCGCTAGCGCTTCGGGCGTGTTGGCCTTGATCGGGTCCGAGACCGCAAGCAGCCCCGCCAACTTCCGGTCAACGGCCAAGTACATGACGCTGGCGCCGCGCTGGCGCAAGGCATCGGCCTGCAGCGCCAACGGTTCGGTACTTACATGTTCCTGCCGCATCAGGGCAGCGTTGCCGAGGATGAGCTGGTCGCCGTCGACCTGACCCCGCACGCCCATGCCTGCATCTGCTGTGAATTGCTCCACTTTCCCCAAAGCCAGGCTGCGCTCGCGCGCCGCTGTGACAATGGTGGCCGCCAGCGGGTGTTCGCTGCCCTGGTCTAGACTCGCTGCTAGTCGGATCACTTCGATCTCAGTGAATGGGCCGACGCCTAGCGCCTGCTCGAAAGCCGGATGGCCCTCGGTCAGTGTGCCGGTCTTGTCGACGATCAGGGTGTCGACCTTGCGGAACTGCTCGATGGCCGCCGCATCGCGGAACAGAATGCCCTGGGTTGCCGCCTTGCCGCTGGCCACCATGATCGACATCGGAGTCGCCAGCCCCAGCGCACATGGACAGGCGATGATCAGCACGGCCACCGCATGGACCAGCCCAAAGACCCAGCTCGGCTCGGGACCGAAGAATCCCCAACCAAAGAAAGCAAGCACGGCGATGGCCACCACCACCAGCACGAACACGCCGGCCACCTGGTCCGCCATGCGCTGCATGGGCGCCTTCGAGCGCTGGGCCTGGGCCACCATCTGCACGATCTGCGACAGCACCGTTTGGGCACCGACTTTTTCCGAGCGCATTACCAGGCTACCCGACGTATTGAGCGTGGCACCGATCACGTGGTCGCCAGGGCGCTTGGAAACGGGCAATGGCTCACCGGTGATCATCGATTCGTTGATGGCGCTTGCTCCTTCGGTCACGACGCCATCGGTTGGCACCTTCTCGCCCGGTCGAATTCGCAGCAAGTCGCCGACATGCACGTGCGTGAGCGGAATATCCTCCTCGCTGCCATCCGGCTTGATGCGACGTGCCGTTTTGGGTGCCAGGCCAAGCAGCGACTTGATGGCGGCCGAAGTCTGCGAACGTGCCTTCAATTCGAAAATCTGGCCGAGCAGCGTCAGTGAAATGATGACGGCAGCGGCTTCGAAGTAGACCGCAATGCGGCCATGCACTACAAAGCTGCGGGGAAACAGCTCGGGCGCAACAGTGGCCGCAACGCTGTATATGAAGGCCGCGCCGGTGCCCAGGCCAATCAGCGTCCACATGTTCGGGCTGCGGTTGCGGAACGACTGCAGGCATCGGGCATAGATGGGGAAGCCGGCCCACAAGACCACGGGCGTGGACAAGGCAAGCTCTACCCAGCCTTGCGCCGCCGGAGCCACTCCCTTGACACGCCCCCCCAGCATCACCAGCGCTACGACGGCGATCGTCAGCGGCAAAGTCCACCAGAAGCGTCGGCGGAACGCGGCGAGTTCGGGATTCTCATCCGCTTCCAGACTCGGCATCGCCGGCTCAAGCGCCATGCCGCACTTTGGGCAACTCCCCGGATGGTCCTGACGGATCTCGGGGTGCATGGGGCAGGTGTAGACGGTGTCCGGCGCCGCGTTGGCAGTGTCAGCAGCGGAGGCGACATGAGGATGCGTGTACCGCGTGGGGTCCGCCTCGAACTTCTGCTGGCATGCTGCGCCGCAGAAGCTGTATCGGGTCCCCGCGTAGCTTGACTGGTACGGCGTATTGGGCTTGACCGTCATCCCGCACACCGGGTCCCGTTCCTCAGTGGCGGTCACGAGTGTCAGTCGGGTCGCCGTGGCATGTTGGTGGCCCCCACCTTGGGCACGCTCCGGCTCGCCGTCGTGCCCGGGCGCAGGGGATGACATATGCGGATGCTGTTGTTGGTCGCTCATTTTCGCGGCGCCTCAATGCCTTGTGGCCTGTGGTGCGGGCAACTGCCGTGGGGCAGCGCTGCCGATGGCCTCCAGGATCGGGCAGTCGGGGCGATCGTTGCCATCACAATGCTGCGCCAGATACCGCAGGGTGTCCCGCATGCCGCTGAGCGCGGCAATCCGGGCGTCCAGTTCCTGAATGCGCTGCAACGCGATGGCCTTGACCGCCGCGCTCGCGCGCCGCTTGTTTTGCCACAACCCAAGCAGCTCTCGAATCTGCACCATGGAGAAACCCAACGCCCGCGCACGCCCGATGAAGCGCAGGGTGTGGATGTCGTTTTCACGATACATCCGGTAGTTCCCCTCACTCCGGTCAGCCGAAGCGACCAAGCCAATACTTTCGTAGTAGCGGATCATTTTGGCCGAGACGCCGGAGACGCTCGCGGCTTGTCCGATATTCATGGCGTGCTCCTCGCTTCGTGTGCGCATAGCACCTTCGGTATCCCGTGCTCGTAACATCTTCCGCGGGACCGACACGTACCCAAATCTTCACGGTTTCACGCTACACCCTTCCCAAATGGGAAGGTCAAGGACGGTGCCATCGTGCTTTTGCCCGATGGCGATACGGGCGGTTGATCCCGCTTTCCGCGCAGTTGCATCGCGAGCAAAAAACGGTATCCTTGCGAAAATCCTGCCACTGCAAAGAACCCTTGCGTCACACGCCACGCCGGCATCCTTTCTTCGCCGGCATCCTCCTGCTGGTTTTTCTGACAGTTCAACTGGCAGCGACGGCTTACGCCTGTGCCGGCAGCCAGTACCAGATGGGCGGTGGCGAGGCAAAGGCAACTCTGACCGAATCGTGCGCTGACATGGCCGATCACGGTAGCAGCCAGGACAAGGACAACGGCGCGCTTTGCCTAGCCCACTGCCAGGCCGACTCCAAGAGCGCCGACCATGTCGCACCGCAACTGCCGGTGTTTTTGCCGGTGCTGGCCGGCGTCATCGCGCCGACGCCCGTGGTCCATGCCGATGTCCGTGCTGTGCTGCGTGCCGAGGTAACAGCGCGCGCTCCCCCGCCTCCGCTGGCCATTCTCTACTGCAGTTTCCAAACGTAGCCTCCAGACCGACGTCATCCAATGTTTCCCCTCTCTAGACTGGGGGAGCTGTCGTCGTTCTTGGAGGCTTTATGCTTTTTCCTCGTCGCCTGACGCTGGCGTTGCTTTGCGCGCCTGCTTTCGGCATCGCGATGTCGCATGCCGCGACCTCGCAATCCGTCCCTCCGCTTTCCGTTGAGGAAACTGTCGCGCTCGCCACTGCGCATGCCAGCGATGCGGAGTCCTCTCGAGGGACCATCGAAGCTGCGACGCAGATGGCGGTCGCCGCGGGCCAACTGCCGGACCCCATACTCAAGTTCGGACTCAACAACGTGCCGGTCAACGGCCCCGACCAGTTTTCGATCAGCCGGGACTTCATGACCATGCGCTCCATCAGCGTGATGCAGGAGTTCACACGTGGGGACAAACGCCGCGCCAAGGCTGCACGCTTCGAGGCTGAGGCGGCATCTGCTGAAGCACAGCGCGCCGTTGGCCTCGCCAACGTGCAGCGCAACGCCGTCGGTGCGTGGCTGGACCGCTGGTATGCCGAACAGACCGGCACGTTGCTAGGCCACCATGACCACCCGTTGGAACTCGCGTTGCAGGCGGCGACTGCCGCGTATCGCAGTGGACGGGGCACGCGCGCCGACGTGCTGGCGATGGAGCTGGAAATCCAGAAGCTGCACGATCGCCTGGACGAAAACCGCGCTGCCGTGGCGACCAGCACCGTCGCGCTGGAGCGCTGGGTTGGCCCGGCCGCCAACCGCCCGCTCTCCGAACCCCCACATCTCGATGCCCCCCCGCCGGTCGAGCGGTTGGTGCGCGGGGACCTGGATGCCGTGCCCGAGATCACCGCCGCGCAGCGCGAGGTGGGGCTGGCCGAGAGCGAGATCCGGGCCGCTGCGCAAGCAAAGAAGCCGGATGTCACTGTCGAGTTGATGTACAGCCAGCGCGGCTCCGCATTCTCGAACATGGGCTCCGTGAACGTCAGTTTTCCGCTGCCTTGGGACCAAGGCAACCGGCAGGACCGCGAAGTGGCGGCCAGGCTGGCGCAAGCCCAGGCAGCTCGCGCCAAGTCCGAAATCCTCCGGCGCGATACCCAGGCCATGGTCGGCGCCAAGCTCGCCGAGCTGCAGCGCAATCTCGAGCGGCTCAAGCGCTACGACGAGAAGACTCTGCCGCTCGCCAGCACGCAGGCGGAAGCGGCCCTGACCGCCTACCGGGCCAATACCGGATCGCTGCTGGCCGTGGCCGAGGCCAATCACCGAGCCATCGATACGGAATTAGAACGGCTCGCGTTGGAAGCCAAGACGGCCAAGCTGTGGGCGGACCTGACCTTCCTGGTTCCGCTGCCCACCGCGCAGACCGAGTCCGCCATCAAGGAACGCAAATGAAAAAACAGGTCATTGCAACGGCCGCGGGGCTCGTTCTTGTCGGGACCGCCATCTACGGCGCCTACCGGGTCGGCGTCAACCAGGGGGGCCGGTCGACACCATCGTCGATGCCGGCCAGCCCGGCCTCCAGCCTCGGGGCCGGCGACATCGATCCCAAGACCGGTAAGAAGGTGCTGTACTGGCACGACCCTATGGTGCCGGGGCAGCGCTTCGACAAGCCAGGCAAATCCCCCTTCATGGACATGCAACTGGTGCCCGTCTACGCCGAGGGGGATAGCGGTGCCAGCGGCATCACGGTTGATAGCCGTGTCGCGCAAAACCTCGGCATCCGCACGGCCGAGGTCAAGGCCGGCCGGTTGAGCGCGGTGCTGGAGGCGCCCGGCAACATCGCCATCGACGAACGCAGCGTGCAAGTGATCCAGGCGCGCACGAACGCCTTCGTCCAGCACGTTGCGGTCAGGGCAACCCTCGACCCCGTGCGGCGTGGGCAGGCACTGGTGACGCTGTATTCGCCGGACTGGGTGGCGGCCCAGGAAGAGTATCTGGCCGTGTTGCACCAGTCGGCACACGGTCAGGCCGATCTCGCCAGCGCGGCCAAGGCGCGCATGCTGCAAGCCGGCATGACGCCGGGTCAGGTCAGCGCGGTCGAGGCATCCGGACGGCTGCAGCCCAGTGTAGGTATCGCAAGCCCAATCGATGGCATCGTGACCGAGGTCGCGGTGCGGGACGGGATGACGGTCTCCCCCGGCATGACGCTGTTCCGCTTGGCCGACTTGAGCCAGGTCTGGGTGGTTGCCGAGGTGCCGGAAGGCCAGGCTCGCACCATCTCGCCGGGCCTGGCGGTCAAGGTGCTGCCGACCGGGGCAGCCGAGCCCCTGGTCGGCAAGGTCGACACTGTGTTGCCCGACGTCAACCCGGCGACGCGGACCATCAAGGTGCGCATCATCCTGCCCAACAAGGGCCGGCACCTGTTGCCGGGCATGTTTGCTACGGTCCGCTTTGACAGCGGTGAGCAGCAGGATGTGTTGACCCTCCCGTTGGAGGCCGTCATCCGTACCGGTCAGCGCAGCATTGTCATGGTCGATGGTGGCCAGGCGGGCTTTGTGGCCACCGAGATCAAGACCGGGCGCGAGGCCGCCGGCATGGTCGAAATCCTAGCGGGCCTCAAGGCTGGCCAGAAAGTGGTCACCTCCGGCCAGTTCCTGATCGATTCGGAAGCCAGCCTGCGCGGCACCACCGAGCGCATGGCGGCACCGGCTGCGGCCTCCGCGCCCGCAGCAGCCACCACCGAGCACGAAGGCGTCGGCCGCATCGAGGCCGTCACGGGTGAAGGCCTAACGATCTCGCATGGGCCGATTCCATCGATTCAGTGGGGTGCCATGACGATGGAATTCGGGGCGCCGTCGGCAGGCCTGCCGAAGGGCCTGAAGCCGGGCGACCGGGTGCGGTTCCGCTTCCACCTGGACAAGGACGGCATGGCGGTCCTCTCCTCCGTCGCGTCCGCCAGCACGGATCAGGGAGGCAAGCCATGATCGCCCGGCTAATTCTGGCGTCCATCCGCAACCGCTTCCTGATCCTGCTGGCGACGCTGATGCTGACCGCGTGGGGATTGTGGGCCGTGCGTAGCACGCCGCTCGATGCGCTGCCCGACCTGTCGGACGTGCAGGTCATCATCCGCACACCGTTTCCCGGCCAGGCGCCGCAGATCGTGGAGAACCAGGTCACCTATCCGCTGACCACCACCATGCTGTCGGTGCCGGGCGCCAAGACCGTGCGCGGCTATTCGTTCTTCGGTGACTCCTTCGTCTACGTGCTGTTTGAGGATGGCACCGACCTGTATTGGGCACGCTCGCGCGTGCTGGAATACCTGAACCAGGTGCAGTCCCGCCTGCCTGCCGCCGCCAAGCCCGCACTGGGCCCCGACGCAACCGGCGTGGGTTGGATCTACGAGTACGCGCTGGTGGACAAGAGCGGCCAGCACGACCTCAGCCAACTGCGCGCGCTGCAGGACTGGTTCCTGCGCTTCGAGCTCAAGTCGCTGCCCAATGTGGCCGAGGTGGCTTCGCTCGGCGGGATGGTCAAGCAGTTCCAGGTCGTCCTCATGCCGGATCGGTTACGCGCCTACAACCTGTCCCAAGCCAAAGTACTGGCGGCGCTCAAGGCGGCCAACCAGGAGACCGGTGGTTCGGTGCTGGAACTGGGCGAGGCAGAGTACATGGTCCGTGCCAGTGGCTACCTGAAGACGCTCGACGACTTCCGGCAGATTCCGCTGGTGACCAGCGATGCCGGCATTCCTGTGCGGCTGGGCGACGTCGCCACGCTCCAACTCGGCCCAGAGATGCGACGCGGCATTGCCGATCTCGACGGCCAGGGTGAAGTCGCCGGCGGTGTCATCGTGATGCGCTCCGGCAAGAACGCGCTGGAAACCATCGAAGCCGTCAAGGCCAAGCTCGCCACGCTGCAGAAGAGCCTGCCAGCCGGTGTCGAGATCGTGCCGACCTACGACCGTTCCGCGCTGATCAACCGCGCGGTGGAGAACCTGACGCACAAGCTGCTCGAGGAATTCATCGTCGTCGCGCTGGTGTGCCTGGTGTTCCTGTTCCACTTGCGCTCGGCGCTGGTCGCGATCGTTTCGCTGCCGCTGGGCGTGCTCGCCGCCTTCCTGGTGATGCGCTATCAGGGCGTCAATGCCAACATCATGTCGCTGGGCGGCATCGCCATCGCCGTCGGCGCCATGGTCGACGCGGCCGTGGTCATGATCGAAAACGCGCACAAGCACCTGGAGCATTGGCATGCGGACAATCCCGGCCGCAACCTGACGGGGCACGAGCGCTGGAGCGTGATCGGCGAATCGGCGGCGGAAGTGGGTCCGGCGCTGTTCTTTTCGCTGCTGATCATCACGCTGTCGTTCATTCCGGTGTTCACGCTGGAGGCACAGGAAGGACGGTTGTTCTCGCCACTGGCTTTCACCAAGACCTACTCGATGGCCGCTGCCGCAGGGCTGTCCGTGACGCTGGTGCCGGTGCTGATGGGCTACCTGATCCGCGGGCGCATCCCGACCGAGCAATCGAATCCGCTCAGCCGCTGGCTGATCCGGCTTTATCAACCGGTGTTGGCCAGAGTGCTGGCGTATCCCAAGACGACGGTTGTCATCGCCGCTGTGCTGCTTGCAGCCACGGCCTGGCCGATCCTGCGCACGGGCGGTGAATTCATGCCGCCGCTGGACGAGGGCGACCTGTTGTACATGCCGTCGGCGCTGCCGGGGTTGTCAGCGGGCAAGGCCGCCCAACTGCTGCAACAGACCGATCGCCTGATCAAGACCGTGCCGGAGGTCGCCAGCGTGTTCGGCAAGGCCGGCCGCGCCGACACCGCCACCGATCCGGCCCCCATCGAGATGTTCGAGACCACCATCCAGTTCAAGCCGCACGACCAATGGCGGCCCGGCATGACGACCGACAAGCTTGTGGAAGAACTGGACCGCGTGGTCAAGGTGCCGGGACTGTCCAACATCTGGGTGCCACCGATCCGCAACCGAATCGACATGCTCGCTACCGGCATCAAGAGCCCGGTCGGCATCAAGGTGGCGGGCGCAGACTTGAAGGAGATCGACCAACTGACCACGCGGATCGAGGAGGCAGTCAAGACCGTACCGGGGGTCACGTCCGCGCTGGCCGAACGCCTGTCCGGCGGGCGCTACGTCGACGTCGATATCGACCGAATGGCTGCGGGACGGTATGGGCTCAATATCGAAGACGTACAGAGCATCGTGTCGTCAGCCGTCGGCGGAGACAACGTGGGCGAAGTGGTCGATGGCCTGGCCCGGTTCCCGATCAACATGCGTTACCCACGGGACTACCGCGACTCGGTCGAGCAACTGCGCAGCCTGCCGATCGTCACCGACCGCGGCCAGCAGATCACGCTGTCTGACGTCGCTCGTATCCAGGTCGTGCAGGGGCCGCCGATGTTGCGCAGCGAGAACGCCCGCTTGTCCGGCTGGGTGTACGTGGACATCCGCGGACGCGATTTGCGCTCGGCGGTACAGGACATGCAAGCGGCCGTGGCCAAGGCGGTGCCCATGCCGGCTGGCTACGCGCTGAGCTGGTCCGGTCAGTTCGAATATCTCGAGCGTGCCAGCGCCAAGCTGAAGGTGGTGGTGCCGTTCACCCTACTGATCATCTTCGTGCTGCTGTACCTCGTGTTCGGCCGCATCGACGAGGCGCTGCTCATCATGGGCACACTGCCGTTGGCGCTGATTGGCGGCTTCTGGCTGCTCTATCTACTGGGCTACAACCTGTCGGTGGCCGGGATCGTTGGCTTCATCGCGCTGGCCGGCGTGGCGGCCGAGTTCGGCGTGATCATGCTGCTCTACCTCAAGCAGGCTTGGTCGGAGCGGCAGGAGGCTGGCCAGAACACCACACCTGCGCTGCTGGAAGCCATTCAAGAGGGCGCGGTGCTGCGGGTGCGCCCGAAGGCCATGACGGTCGCCGTCATCCTAGCCGGTCTGATTCCGATCATGTGGGCGCACGGTACCGGTTCCGAGATCATGCAGCGCATTGCCGCCCCGATGGTCGGCGGCATGCTCACCGCCCCCTTGCTATCCCTGTTTGTCGTTCCTGCTGTTTACCTGCTGCTACGCAAGCGCGGCAGGGGGCAATCCATTCCCCAACCACCCTCTCATGACGAGGTCTCACGATGAAATACGGTTCCGCTGTTGTATTCGCTCTGACGCTGGCGTCGGCGCCCGCCGCCTTTGCGGCTACGTCGATGGAGGGCATGGACATGAAGCCGGCAGGTCAAGCCAAGCAGGCATCCAAGCCCGTCGCGGCGGAGGTCCGCAAGGTGTACCTCGACACCGGCAAGATCACGCTCAAGCACGGCCCCATCGACAACCTCGGTATGGGCGCCATGACGATGACGTTTGCCGTCAAGGACAAGGCATCACTGCAGCACTTCAAGGAGGGCCAAGCGGTGTGGGCTGTCTTTGATATGGTCGACGGTCAGCCGACCGTGATCGATTTGCGGAGCAAGTAAGAGCAAGCCGTCGGTGGTGCGCGGCCCTTCAGTCGTGCGCCGCCACATGCGTCCGGGTTGAAATGACTCACTTCGCCGGTGCTGGTGGCCCCATCCAGTATTGCTGGTTCCACATCATGTTGTTCATCATCTGCTGCTGCATATTCAGGTACTGATCGGTCATGTACTGGCGTTGCCGAAGCTGCTCGGGCGTCAGGTTGGAGTAGTAACCGCCCATGTGCCCCCAACCGCCGCCACAACATCCCCGGCCGCCCATTCCCATCATTCCGGGGCCCATCATGCCGTATCCCATCATGCCCGGCCCCCACATACCGTGCATCGCGGTCATCGCGCTCTGCATCGTGGCCCAGTGCTGTTGCAACAGCCGCTGCCGCTCCTGAGGGTCCTGTGTTTGGCGAATCTGGTCCATTTGCGCCTGCATCACCTTCATCTGCTCCTGGACCTGCGCCAGTTGCTTGTCGAATTCAGCAGTGTTGGGCGCCGCAGCGGGGGCGCTTTTCTTGGTTGGCGTACTCTGCGCGACGGCGCTTACTGGCACCAACTGGCTGCCTAGAGCAAGGCCAGCGATGACAGCAACAACGATTTTTTTCATGATGTGTCTCCTGACACCGAACGATGATGAACAGGCCGAAATCTCTGCACCCAGCCTGTTTTCATAATGTTCGTCCTGGCTTTATTCGACTTGATGTCGGTCAACTGAGCACGCTTAGAAGCTCAAGTGTGCAAATGTGTCGAGGGAGGGATACCGGCACCGTCGTTTCGTCCAAGAATCCGTGCCAGCCATGATTGGCACGGCAGCCTTTCGACGCCGAGATCAGCGAACGAAGAATCCGTTTCCTGGGTGCCGAATCCGTAGCGGCGTCCTCCGCCGCTCGACTCGACCATTGGTCATCTTTTCAAATCAGTAGCTTAAGTTGAGATGTGGCGGATTTTTCGCGAATCCAGGCCGACGTTCACATAGGCGGAAGGAGTGATTCTCCCTTCGGGTCGTGCATGGCATAATGAATGCGAATAACTCTCATTAACAAAACGCACACATGAACACAAGCAGCACAACCGCAGCTCCCCTCTTTCGGTCCCGATGGGCTCGCTTTGCTGCCGTCGCTGGGCCTGGCCTGGTGGTCATGCTGGCCGACACCGACGCCGGCAGCATCATCACGGCCGCGCAGAGTGGTGCGCAATGGGGGTACAGCCTGCTATTGCTTCAAGCGATCCTCATCCCGATTCTCTTCGTCGTGCAGGAGCTTACGGTGCGACTTGGCATCGTGACGGGCCAGGGGCACGGGCGCGGGATTCAGCAGCACTTCGGGCCGGTTTGGGCGCGAATCTCAGTTGGAACTCTGCTGCTTGCCTGCGTTGGCGCGCTCGTGTCCGAGCTCAGCGGCATCGCTGGGGTCGGTGCCCTCGTTGGCATCCCCGCTTGGCAAAGCATGGCCGTCGTGGTGGTCGGGCTTGTCGCAATGGCATACACCGGCTCCTACCTGACCGTGGAGCGGATTGCGCTTGCCGTCGGGATGTTCGAGTTCGTGTTTCTGCTGGTGGCCTGGAAGGCGCAGCCCGAAGCACACCAGTTGGTCTCCGGCGCGATGAGCATGCCGTTACACGACACCAAGTACCTGTACCTGATCGCCGCCAATATCGGGGCAGTGATCATGCCCTGGATGGTGTTCTACCAGCAGTCCGCAGTGGTGGAAAAAGGATTGACGATCGATGATCTGCCGGCAGCGCGGTGGGACACCGCAGTGGGTGCCGTTGTAACGCAATTGATTATGGGGGCAGTGCTGGTCGCAACTGCGGCAACGATTGGCCGCGCAGGTAACGGGCAATCGCTCGATACGGTGCAGCAGATTGCGCAGGCAATCACTCCGTTCTTGGGCGAGCGCACTGGGACATTTATGTTCGCTCTTGGCATGATCGGCGCTGCCTTGGTCGCCACCATCGTTGTGACGCTTACAGCCGCTCGGGCTCTCGGCGAGGTCATGGGGTTCAAGCATTCGCTGGAACACCATCCGCGCGAGGCGCCATGGTTCTATGGTGTGTATACGTTGGCCCTTGCCCTCGGCGGTATCTTGGTCGCCTCGGGCGTGGATTTGGTCAAATTGAGCGTTGGCGTGCAGGTGATGAACGCGTTGCTCCTACCCATCGTCCTTGGCTTCCTGTATGTGCTGGCGCGCCGTGCACTGCCTGAGCCCCATAGCCTCAAGGGCGGCTATGCTGCTTTGGTGGTGACCATCATTGTCCTAACCGCGGGATTTGGTCTGTATTCCGGTGTGGTCGGGGCCCTAGGCTGATCGAGGGGTGAGCCAAACGAACTGCGCCTGACCGAAGATGCGCGCGAGTCCGACCAGCAGGCTTGCCCCCATGTCGGCGAACACGGCCATCCACATAGTCGCCTGCCCAGTGAAGGTAAGCACCAGAAGCACGGCCTTGATGCCGAGCGCGAGCGGGATCTTCTACATGAGTACCTGCGCCTAGCGCGGGAGAGCCACACGAAGGTCGGAAGGTTGCGCAGGTCATCATCCATCAGCGCCACGTCGGCCGTGTCGGTGCCCGCCGCGCCCATGACAAAGCCGATATGGGGCATCGTTGATTCCGTCCCCCGCCATGCCGACCTTGCCGGAGCGTGCGAGCTGCTCGACCTCGTGCAGCTCGTTGGCGGGCAGCAGGTTGCCTTGGGCGCGGTCGATTCCAGCCTGTGCGGCATTGCCTAGGGCCAGCCAGTGCCGCCGCCCAAGTAAACGAAGTCTGGCCCCCTGAGTCAGGTACGGCACCCGTCCGGGATGTGTTTTGGCTTTAGGATGGCTGTTTAAAGATGAGGTAGTCGAGATAAAGCCAAATTTCGCGCCACAGAAAGTTCGCCCGAGTGCTCAAGGACTCGAAACGGCTAGATGAGGTAGGCCCAGGCAGGGCCTGGAGTCCAATATCGTTAGCCATTGCAGTTGCTCTTCGCAAATGTAACGGATCGCTGACCAACAAAACCGTGTGGATTCCCAGTGGGTCTAATAGCTTCTTTGCATTGACAAGGTTTTGCCAAGTCGTACGCGAGGTGGTTTCCGCCAAGATCGCGTCAGGTGGTACACCGTGCTTGATAGCGTACTCGCGGCCGACTTTACCTTCACTTGGATAATCTGCCCCCGGTGTTCCGCCGGTGAATACCAGGTATCTCACCTGCTTGTTCTGGTAGCGCGTGATCGCCTCGTTAATCCGTTCACGATAAACGGGAGACGGCTTATTACCCCAGACTGCAGCGCCAAGAACAATAGCCGCATCCACGGGAGCATTGAACGACTGTTCTCCGTAACTGACAATCTGCCACGCTACTATGAACAATCCGATGGCGAACAAGAGGGCCAGCATCAGTGGCCCGATGACAATTGCGCGTCGGATTAACAATGGGCGTCGATTCACGTCATTCAACCGGCTGGCCTCCCCTTAACGAAAGGCCAAATCGCGCAGCTTTCTGAGAGAACTCCATCTCGACAGAAGCACATGACAAACACGGTTAGCCGATCCACAGTACCAACAGCGAAGCTAGCAAGCAGTAAAAGCCGAAGAAATGCCATCGGCCTTGCTCCAGCCAGCGCGAGAGCCACCGCAGCGCAACCCAACCTGCCAAAAAGCTCATCGCCATGCCGATCATGCTCGGCCCCATGAGGTGCAAGAATCCATCCGAGTGCATCGCTGTGGTGGTAGCTGCGTACTCTTTGTAGAGTCGATACGCTTCTTTGACGATCACTGCTGGGGTCAATACTACGGCCAACGCAAAGCTAAACTCTTCGGCACGTCGCCGCGCCACACCCAAGGCGAGCCCGGCCGAAATAGTGGCGCCTGAACGGGAGAAACCGCGAAATGGGAGACACAGCCCCTGCACAGCGCCAATCCATGCCGATTGGCGCAAGCTGAGGTTATCGATCCCTCGATCCTGGAGACGGGAGGACAGAATAATCAGCAGGCCGGCTGCCGCCAAGGCTGCGGCTATCAGGCGCGAGTTGCCAAACAGATGCTCGATCTCGAAATTCGCTGAGTCAGCTACGACTACATGCTTAATGAATTGCAGCAGCGTCACACCCACGATACCGGTTGCGAGCGTTGCAACCAGTATGCACAGGGCGTTAGTGCGAAATGCCTGTCCTGAACTGAAATAGGTGGCACGCCACGATTTCCAGAAATAGGCAATGACTGCGAACATCGTGCCGGTATGTAGCATGACCAGCAAAAGCGTCATTTGAGGCGCTGTTGGATCCAGCCCCATCAGCTTCTCGGCCACAATGACATGGGCCGAGCTCGATACAGGCAGCAGTTCGGCTGCCCCTTGAACGACAGCCAGGACAAGGATCTGTAGCAAGTTCATTTGTGCTTCTTCGCGGCAATTTAAAATTGGGACACGGGAATAAAGGGTGGCACTTGGTATAACTCAACCTGACTCGATGCCTGAGCGGGCATACTGGCGTTGCATCCTGGTGGCGCCCAGGAGACAGATCGCGCCAAGTGAAATCGCTACGTCAGCCAAGTTGAATGCGGGCCAGTGCCACGCTCGCCAATAGAAGTCGAGATAGTCGACGACCTGCCCACGCGCCACCCGGTCCGCTACGTTGCCGAGAGTGCCCGCGAGAATCAGCGCATAAGCCGCGGCTTCCAGTCGTGGTAAATTGCGGCGGAGCATCCAGATCAACCACGCGGACGCGGCGAAGGCGAGTGCGATAAAGAAATAGCGTTGCCAACCGCCGGCCCCGGCCAGAAAGCTGAACGCCGCGCCCGGATTGCGCACATGCACGAGATTGAAGAACGGTGCGATCTCCACACGCGTGCCGAGCAGCATGGAGGATGCCACGCTGAGCTTGACGACGTGGTCGAGCAGCGCGATCAGCCCCGCCAACAACAGCCATCGTGGCCACTCGCCTGTTCGTGATGAATGAAGCATGACCATGGCTCAATCAAAGAGGTCCGATCGCTTTGTAGGCAACGCGGCGGGACTTAACGCTTGTCCCCCTGGTTGATGCGGTGCCCTGTTCGCAGCCCGGGCCAAAGCGAAGAACTTCCCACCAGTCATTTGCGCAGCAACCTCAACCCGTTGCCGACCACCAGCAGGCTGGCGCCCATGTCGGCAAACACCGCCATCCAC